>Ga0209611_10000131_pt1 | contig 88645 bp, 63 predicted proteins | sample S1TSphgellanicum_3_FD_187693 | JGI IMG/M metagenome (GOLD analysis project Ga0209611, IMG submission 187693) | Host-associated microbial communities from peat moss isolated from Minnesota, USA - S1T2_Fc - Sphagnum magellanicum MG (SPAdes) (version 2) | ecosystem: Host-associated > Plants > Peat... | reverse complement strand
TTGCTGTGGAGATTTCTCTGCAATTCCATAGACAAATAGTGTTCTACCTTTGAATCTGATTCATTGACAGCAAAATGCTGATTCCATGGGAGGCTGTCTGTTTCTTGTGTCACTGAAATTCTTTTTGCAATGTACTACTGCAGGATACAAGATGTAGGGAAAGCAAAAGCAGATGTTGCTGCTGCAAGAGTTATGCAAAGGGTGAAGGGTGTGACAGTGACCCCCCATTTCTGCAAGATTGAAGAGAAGGACATCTCATTTTTCAAAGATTTTCAAATTATCGTCTTGGGATTGGATTCGCTTGAAGCTCGCAGCTACATCAACTCTGTTGTCTGTGGCTTTGTTGGTAATTGGCCTTCAGCATTATCCATTAGTGTGTGCCTGGATTCACTCCCTTCATTAACCAACTTCTCACTGCTGTATTGCAGCTTCAGATATGACCAAATGGGAATACCTCTGTTGGAGCCTCACTTTTGCCTCCCTTTTTCCTTTCAAGTAAAGGTGAAGGACTGTATAATGCTTTCCAATGGTTTGACTAACTCCAAGATGTTTCTTGTCTCTGTCCACTCTTTGGCCAAGAAGAGTATGAGGAAGATGGGTCACCTGACCTTTCAACAATCAAGCCTCTGGTTGATGGTGGCACTGAAGGATTTAAAGGCCATGCACGTGTGATAATTCCAGGGATCACCCCTTGTTTCCACTGCTCTCTTTGGCTGTTCCCTCCCCAAATTACCTTTCCTCTGTGCACACTGGCTGAAACACCACGATCACCAGCTCATTGCATTGAGTATGCCCACCTCATTCAATGGGGTCAGGTATGACGAGCCTTGCAGTTGTTCTGCCTATTTTTCTTCAAAATCAGAGTGTCTTAACCATAAGGATTCTGATTACTATCTACTGCAAGACTACACAATTGCTGTCCAAGTGATCGGAAGGTTATGTTGCAATGGAAATCACAGTAATCTTTGCTTTTCCAATCATGTTTTTCACTCTAGTGTTGGTACTTCTGATTGAGTAGACCAGAGCTGTGCTTTTGCAGACTTGACTGTGAAGGGTTGAGTGTTGCTGTTTCTGTTTCTGTTGAGTAGGTCACTATCTGGAGGCAACTTGCAGATCTGGTTCATCTGTGGTCATGTCTGATAGGATCGAACGGGAGAAACTTTTGATGCAGACAACCCAGAGCATATGAAGTGGATTTATGACCAGGTGCATACTGCATACATATTTTTCAAAACTGAGTTATGACTGGAATTGCAATATTCCATGTTTAGAAATGTGTGGAGTACAGCTTGGGATAAGACTTATTGGGGATTCTTTTCACAAGCATCCTTCAGTATCTGTAACACAGTGCGACACTCCTGAATTTGCAGTGTTCAGAAATGTTGAGAAATGTTCCTGTTAGCAATTGCAATTACATGCTTTTGGTAATCATTAGGAATGACAAGCTCATTTGTCATTGCTTGTCAATGCTTGTGTCTTCTAAATGCAGGCTCTGAAGAGGGGAGAACAGTTCAACATAAGTGGAATCACATATTCACTTACCCAGGTCTGATCTTGTGAACCCTTGTTTTGTCTATCATCCCACTCCACAACACCTTTGTGGATGTCTAAACTCAAGGGTTTTCAAAGAATGGAAAGAGTAGGATTTTCATGTGGACACTGGCCTCTGAATTTCATCAGCTAAAAACATGAGAAGTTGTGCATCAAGGTCTCCATTTTGAGTCTGTAACATGCTTTGAAGGAAAATTAAGATCTTTTATCATTGAGATTCCAGTTACTGGCCTGAGAGCAGTGAACTGTTACTTGAATAGCATAGGTGCTTGCAGATTGTCTGAGCCATCTGATAACCTCAAGTGGAAGCAGCTTCTGAGATAGGTGCTTTATGTGCTTTGAAGTTCTGGACTGAGTCCACCTTTTCTTTGGTGTGTACTTACAAGCCAAACTGCTAGTGACATTATAGATTGGCACCACTCAATGTGAAGTTGTCTGACTGTCCAAATTTTTGCAAAGCCTCTACAAATCTGGCCATTGAGGCAGGGTGTTGAACATGGAACATGTTGGTTGTAAGGGTAGAGTTGTTTCATCAGATGATTGTTTGTGAACATTTCCATGTGCAGGGTGTAGTCAAGAACATAGTACCTGCTATTGCCTCAACAAATGCAATTATTGCAGCAACATGTGTATTAGAGACATTGAAGATTGCAACAATGTGCAGCACAGGCATGGACATTTACATGCAGTGCGTTCACCCTTCCTCTTTTCCTTTCAATGTGGGGCAAAGATACAGATGCTAAAAGTTCAGGTTTGGGCTAAGTGAATGGTTTTGTTTGAAATCTCTTTGTTTACAAATTTGGGCCCATGAAGTCCTACTAGTTTGCAATTTGTTGATCAGACAGATGAGCAATCCAAAATGAAAAGCAATTTATGGTTTCTTTTCTCTTTTTTGTTTGCCCTTTTCACTGTTGTGCTCCCTCCTTTTCTTGGTTTTTCATTTCAATTTTGTTTCTTTTACGTTTGTGGCTGAGTCTTCCTGTTACTTCCAGATTTCTGACACAAACCTAGTATGTTGGTTGATGTTTTACATTGGTCTATGCACACCAATGGGAACTCATGAAGTCAGATGGTGAGTGAAATTGTGAGAGACTGTCACTGTTGTTCATACCTCATTATTGCTCTGTTCTTATTTGGTGGTTCTCTTCTCTTACTCCTGCAGTTTGCTGTTATTTCCTCTTGTTGTTGGTCTGGAAATTTCATTAACATTAGTATTGGAGCATCTCACAAATTCTGGTAGATTATAATTGTAAGTTTGGAGGGTTCTTGATACTTATGAAGATTTGTTTAAAAAGAAAGACAATAGGTCTCTCACATCCATGCACTAGCACATCAATCTGAAACCTGATATATCACAAAAATTGCAGGTATACAGCAACAGAGGGGATCTACCTGCGAACTGTGCCTCATGACAAGGACCCCAATTGCATAATCTGTAGTCCTGGTGTTCCTCTTGAGGTTGACAAGTCCATCACATTGCAGAAGGTGCACAAAAATCTCCTGTATCCAAGTCAGTTCAATTGCTTGCTCAACTGGAAGTGGTTAGTGAAGGACATGAGTAACCCATGTCTTGTATGTTTCTCTTATCCCTTTTGCTGTATCTATCATCCAATAATATGTGGATTATTCACACACCTATGCACCTATGCTGAACCTTCTTTGTGCTTTCGGCAGTTTATTGATACATTGTTCAAAGACCGTAGATTCAAACTCAAGCTTTCAAAGCCCAGTGTGTCATACCATGGCAACAACCTTTACATGCAAGCACCTCCAGTATTGGAGGAAATGACTCGCCCCAACTTGCAAGAGCCACTTGTAAGACTAATGGGTGGGGAGAAATCAGATGTGTTGAACATAAATGATCGGAGGTTGACTGGGGTTTTACGGGTGCGTGTCACATTTAGGGATGATGCAGAGACAATAGATATGGACGCTGTGGGAACACACTGATCGAATTTCTGGTCTGTGTTAGAATCTACAAAAGTTTCAGCTCTTATTATTACCACCCCTCTTACATACCAACTGAGGAACCTTCCACCGACAGGGTGACTAGATTGCTAGGTACTATGGACAGTGTATGAGATAGTGAAGAAATTGTGCAGTGCATGCATCTCACAGACATAAAAGTGGGCAGTTAAAACAGCTAGCTAGGTCAGGTGAAGGTAGGATCACTCCAACCTATCCAGGTCAATGGAAATCCCAGATGAAGTCTGGATGGGAAGAATGGTGCACATTATTCATTTTCAAGAGTGTAGATGGGATTGGGAATCAATGTAAAGCTTTCTGGAACCATGTAACCAAGTCAAGAAAAATGTGAAATTAGACACCATTGTGGAAATCACTATTTTGCAGTTCAGTAAGCATAGTGCAAGAAATGAAATGAGAGCCAACTAACTTCGTGGGGTGGTGTAGTTGCTGCAAAACTGTACGGAGAATGATGGACATTTATTTGTCATTGGAGGAACTAAGTATATGTAAAACCTTGAGAACTTTCAGTGGACTGAGAATGCTGTGCAAAAAAAGATGCAGTAGGAGTTCTCCTGCAATTCATCCTCCTCCAACCTTTGCTCATAACACTTTTAATACTCATGGTGTCGTGATTCAAATAGAGTGCAGACCAGCAGCTCCATGAGATGGTGGTGCGAAGAATTAAATCAGCTTGGTAAATATCTGGCTTAGAATTATTTAGGCAAAATGAATTGGGTTATGATATTGTCCAGAAGGCCTCATGGGAAGAAATTTCAACACATCTGTTGAGCTCTTTGTGCTTGATGTTCACTCTGATCATCACCTTCCAAGCACACCAAATCACTGACAAAAGATCAGCACAATGAGAATTAGGTGCTCAAGTAATGTCAGAAGTTGCTTTGTTGCAGCAAAGCCATTTCTGGTGGATGTGGATTTTTCAGAAAGGCTCTCTCCCATGGACCATCTTCTCTAAACCACAAGCTTCACAAGGAAAGCAAAGGCTTTCTGAGGGAGGACAAGAAGTTTGAAGGAACCCTGTACCCTGCAGGAGTGTATTGTTTCATTGTTGCCTTGGATTCTGTCACCCACTCCATAATCACAATGTATGATGGAGGTCTTGATTGTATTCTAAGTTTGCATACAGGAAGTGGATCCATCATCATGCAACATACCAGAGAGTTGGAAGCAAGTGAAACCCTGATTAGCAATTGGAACACTGCCAGCAAGCGACGAAACTTGCTTGTGTCTGTAAGAAAGTTTCTTGTTTAAGGAAGCCACCCCATTACAGGTGGGTTGGGTTTTTTCATGAACATCTATTTTTGCAGTGGCATTCCTCGCACAACCCACAGATTTGTGCCAGACTTCATGCATTACATCACCAAGTTCATTGCCAAAGGTGAAAATATTTCTAGTGAGAGGGACAGATAGCAATTGATCTTGTACATTGAAGGTGGTATCTATCCTTGCAGCCATGGTTCTTGGTGAATGACTCCCTGGAAAGAAAATGTGTCATGTCTGGAGCCTTCACCTAGATTTAGGTTTCAGCTCTTCAAGTGTGCATGGTACAGAAGCAGTGGACATGACCAGCCAGACCAGTGGACATGTGGACTGCCATTGTTGGGACTCCACTATCACACAAATCCATTTTGCATAGAAGTAGCTTCCATTGAAGTAGGCAAAACCAAGGTCAATGTAAGTGGTGGGAAGTTGTTGGCAATTTCAGAGACCAATAAAACAGTGCCACAGTTAGCACCAGTTCCGTAGCTGTTTAAACATGCACTATCATAGATTCAGACAGAACAGTGCAAAAACAGTCTTTCTATTGTGTGTCAGACACAAGGATTTCTTGCCTCCAGGTGAACATCTCATTCTGCCACAACAGCAGCAGCAGCCAGATGCCCATTCTAAAACAAAACTCTAATCATCTGTTCAGATGGGTACATAAGTGCTTGATCTCCCAGACTAAAGCATGTCAAGTAATTGTTGTCTTCATGTGAAATGTCTCACCTGTATCCCTTGACCTTGAAAGACCAATAAATACATGAAATCATAGCCCAAAGAGATTGACCAAAGAGATGCAAAAGTTCCTTATATGCACTGAAGACATGAATGCAATCTTTCATTCTCCAATAAGACCAGAAAAACCTTTCTGTGGCAAAAAACACATTATACAGACAGCCAAAATCCGATCTAGCATAATTTAGATTTGAAGGAAGCCAAGTAGATTCAGCAATTCATATCTTATGAGATTGGAGAGAAAAACTTCACAGCACAATACTTTGAAGGTAACAACAAATCATTGATTATTCAGCATTCACAAACAAACAATACTTCAATATTCTGTCTGTAATCCAGCCATCAGCGAGTAAGATGTGTTTGGAAACAAACCAGTTTGTTTACACAAAATGGCATATCTTTTACAGTGGAGCTCAGCATTATGATTATGTGGGAAAGGAGTTTCCCCATGAATCTGTAAATCTATGGAGCCAAAGAATCAAATTCAAGCAAAGCAATGAAAATTGGAGTAATGTTAACAAGCAAGTCCACGTTGCCTCATACTTGATCCTAAGGACCTCCATTTTGTGTGCATTGCAACATAATGCCTCCAAATTTTGCATCTGCATGGAAGTCAGAAGGAAGCATTACAATTCTGTGAATGAAATGCTCATCATCAAGGGCTTGCATCCCTCACAACCAGAGCTAGGCAGTGATTTTCTCTGTCTCCATTCACTGCAGGAGTTGCCTGAGCTCCATAATAGCTGCTGCTAATGTACAATGAATATACAGCAGATAAAGACAGCAGCACAGTAGTCCTAGTTCAGGCATCCTGTCAATCTTCATACCTTAACAAAACATGGATGACTGAAGGAGGGGTTTGCTGATTAGTCACCTGGTTGTTCAAGGCCTTGGCTTCTGATTCAGCAGCACATTGAAGCTTCTTGGCTTTACTCAATTCACTGAAAGACAACTCATGTTGGTGTTCGACAGTCATCAAAATGCCATTTGGTTTAGCAGATTGAACCATCAGAGAATTGGAAAGCAATGTTGATTCCGACATGGCCAATTGAACACCATCATCCTCTTGCAAGTGTTCAGAAAGCTGAAGCTCCCATCTGAGCTCAAGGTCTTCACGCATCCTTATCTGGCTTTCTAGTTGTTGTGCCAACTCCTCAAGCTTCTTATTCAAGGATCTTAAATCCTCTCCCCGTTTTGAGAAAATACGATCAAGCTCTGTGGTTTTCTTTCCACTCACTGTTGTGCACTTAAGCCCTTGTGTCTCCAACTCTTCACCACAGACTGGCTGCAATAAACCTTGCTCCTTCCCTTGAAGCAGAACCTTTTCCATGTGAGAAGAAGGAAGTGCAGACTCCTTAGAAAATTCACTTTCAATTTGTGATGAATTTCCATAAGGTACAGAATGAAGAAACTCAGATTTATGTGGTAACACAGTTGTTCCATCTCTGTTGCATGATGAACAAAGCTCTTCACTCTCTCGAGTGGTTTGATGTAACTCAAGCACCTGAGTGTGAGAACTTTCACCTTGAATATTCACCTCAGACTTCTGCTGTGAAGGAGTATTATCAGCCTTACCAGGAGACAGGAGAGTGAAAAGATTGCCAATATTTGCGGGTGAAATAATTTCCAGACTCTTTTGCTGATTAATTTGTTGATACAATCCAGGTCTTGGAGACAACTTTCCTCCATTTTTTTCCCATGATGAGATGCTGAATAGGTCATCACTCTCAGGTGAAAAAATTTCGAAACTTTCTTGCCCATCACCTGATGACACACAAATCCAATTAGAACTTCAGCAAGTTTCTCCTCAAAAATACACAAAATCCCCTTATGAGATACTTTGCTTTAAAATGACCATACATGGACCAAAACATGAAAGAAAAATTCTAGTAAGAGACTCTTAGGGCTGACGTATTAAAGGACTTTTCCTTCTCAAAATAACAGGTGAATTGAGCAAGAGCAATCCAAATACTGCCTTTGATGTTGTTCAAAAGAGTTGCTTAGATTGACATCTCAAGATATGGTACTATAGAGCATTTCTTCTACTGCACCACTTGCTCCACATTAACTTTAAATACAAAAGCATAGAGCACGGTTCTGAGACAACACCATCAATTATATGGGAAGGAAATTTATGATGTAAGAAAAGGGTGGCAGACCTTCTTCAAAATTGTCATGAACTCTCTTGGATTCACATAAGAGATCTGCCATGTGAGCTCCATCATCCTTCATATTGAGCAGCTCCAAATCTAAGCTCTCTGTCTCCACTCTCTTGTCTAAATTCAACTCCCCGGTTTTGTATCTCTGGGATTTATTATTGCTGGAAGAATTCCTCTCATAAATGTCCTCATTTACTATGGATTCAAAATCTAAGCGTTTAGCTGCTAATGAGATTACGTCTCTTTTTCGGTGTTGTTGCATAAATGCCTCTGTAGCCAATTCTGTTTCAGGATAGTGTGTTCTAATCACAGTTTGATCGTGTCCACCTGTTGGCAAAGAAACCCATAGCACAGTTTTAGTCAGTATTTTGTATCTTTGTGGGTCAACAGTTCACCCTTGTGAGGGAAAGATCTAACAAAGAAAGAGAAACACATTATCTGTGAAAATTCAGAGAAATCTCCATGACAACAATTCGAAGGTATCACAACGATGAGTGCAGTCAGAACCTTATGAGCATCACTCACAAAGTGTCAGACTGTCACCATCATCCTAAATAGCAGCTGCCATGACTACCCACCGACTTCATCAGCTCCTGGCAGTGGGTGTTGCTAAGTATATAATTATCCACCAAAATTATGTGCAAACCATTATACAAAACTCTGCATTTGCAGAAGTTTCTGTCACATTACTGGAAGCAACAGGAAGACTCAGTCATGATGTTGGCTAGCATCCAAGAAAAAGAAACAGAGGATAGAAGCTTTGATCTAGTCTGATTTTATCTTGAGCCCAAGTGCTGCCATTCCACCATATCCTCTCAACTGACAGAAGATAGCACAACATACCAGGAGAAAAGTCTGTCACCATAAGTGCAACTCCATGCCTTTCCTTCGCACCATTTTCACTTCTGTCCTCCTTCAAATTTAATTGATCCAGCTCTAATGTAAAATCAGTTTGCACCTCTGTGAGAATGGGCCCAGTTGTGCTCTTGCTGGAACCCTCGAAACCAGTCTGGTTTGTCCACAAAGGATTATGATCAGAATACAGGGTGACAACAGCACCTAGGTCTTGGCAAAGTTGCTCAAGTTGAGCCATGTCAGTTGATAAGGAGTGGATTTTGAGCTTTGCCACCACAGTCTGCCACAATGATTGTCCAAGCTCCACTGCTTGAAAGGCTTTTTCTTCATCTTCAATTTCTTGGTACAAAACATATTGCTGGACTATAAATTGTTTCAGCCTCTGTGTTTTCTCCTGCAAAGCTACCCTCTCTCGAAAGGAAAGGGCCTGAAGTAACAAAAGCTCCTCTTCAAACTTTGCTAGGGGTATGGATTCAGATTTTCTTCCATCCCCATTCACAGTTGGGACTGACATGGTCTGTGGAAACACCCAACAATCCGAAGCTTTTCTAAGAATTGCTAAACAAAGAAACAGTAACAAACAGAACTTCAGAAACACATGCTTAAAAACACGTCACAAAAGCCAAGCTGGAAAGAAAGTGTCAAAAGTCACTAAATCCCAATGCGCAACAGCTGAAGCTTGCAAAAAACATTCTAACAAGGATAACACTGTTGCAACTGTGCACAATTTACCTCATGTGATGTGGTAGGGACTAGATCTTTCCCAAAGGATCTTGTTCATCTCAAGGATTTAAAAGAGGAGCTTGATTGCAACATGCATGATTTCTTATGAACAAAAGATGGTTTGTGAAGGTACAAGCAACAATGCATGAACTAGAGGGTTTACCTGTGGACCCTTGAAGTCATCCGGTGCATGCTCGTTATTGATATCTTGTGGCTCTGATGTTTCACATTCCACAGACCAATCATTGGCATGATTTCCTTCTCCAAAATTTTCAATTGAACCTTCTGTGAAGAAAATTGCTTCCAGGTCATGATGCTGCTCTTCCTCCTCTAGAGGATCCACTTCTTGATCAAGGTTGTTTTGTTCAACACAAGTTACATCCATCCCGACCCACCACATTTCAGAGTTTTGTTGTTTAGATCCAAGCTGGTTTGCATCTCGGAGTTGGCTAATGTGTCTTGAGAGCTGGGATTTTGAAAGATCAAGCTCCTTGATGCGCCTACGAAGCTGCTGGCACTCAGCCCGTAGAAGCTTCTCTTCCCTACATTGGTGCTTGGCCTGTTGACATATTGCCTCATCATGTTGTTTTTGCTGCTCCCACATCCACCGAGCTGACAATGATTGTAAAGATGATGAGGAGGAATCTGATGCTGTTGCTGCTGCTCGTGGTGATGGTGATAGCGCCATTGATACTGGTGATGATGACAAAGATAATAGTCCTGTGTGTGTGTTGTCCCTCAAAGATTTCTTGACTTCAGCCATGGAGATTATGGAAGAAACCAGTCTCCAACACTCACCGAGTCCACAATATCCAGGAAAAAAAGCACATTACAACAATCATTCATACATCTGCCAACCTCTCTAAGTTACAGCCACAAAAATTGAAGAAATATTCACAAGCTCACATACTTAGCAAATACTAGGTATCAAAGAAATCCCACATATTTATATCTCCATCTCTATTCCCTTGATGCTGAGAATTTTTAGGGTTTGAAAAGCTCATAAACTCATAAACAAGATGCTGGAGAAAACGATGGGTTTTCTTTCTTTTTCTGAACTACAGCCCTACAGCCACAAAACTTTGTGTCATGACAATATCTACACCCACAGGCCTGTAAAGTAGACCCCATCTTTCCAGAAGTCTAAAACCTCTCATTGTTTCAAGTAAAAAGAGTGTTGAAAATCAGAGCTTGCAAAACGAGGGTTTTGGGGATTCCAATATTCTTAAACCCCCCTCCTCGCTCAGAGACAGAGTTCTTTTCTCTTTACTCACTTACGGTAGATGAAATCCAAGCAACACAGAAACCCTTTGATTCCTTCATTCCATCTTCCTTTCTCCAATCTCCATCTTCTCAATCTGTCAGAAGAAATGAATCGCCCGAAATGTGAACCCCAGGGAAAAGAATTCCTCCATCTCTTTTCTCTTTTTTTTCTCCTTGCTTCCTTCGGATTGCCTTACTCCCTAGTTCCAAGCACCAGAATAATCCCTAGTTCCAAACTCCAGAATAAAAAGGATGTGCTAAAGCTCCGGCATGGGACTAGGACGAGCTCACGCCTTAACAACACCGGAATCAAAAGCGTTTGCTTCTCAACAAGGTCAAAATGTCAGAACGCTTTGACAGAACCACACTTCTCAATCAAACAACACCCTAATCCACACACACGCACGCACACAAAAACTTGAGAGAAATATGAATTCCATTCAAGAATAAACAGGAAGAAAAAAGTTTTTTTCTTCATAAAATTTCAAACTTTGAGATCGAAACGAGCCATTTTTTTCAGAGAAACAATAACAATAAAACACTTTCTTTTTTCTTTTTTTCTTTTTGGAGCAACAATAGAAATCGAGTCAGTTTGCCCAAATAAATTCTCAAAAACTTGAAGTTTTTAGCATGAGCATTCTTCGTCTTCAAGCTGCCATTTTCGGAAACTCGCATTCCACTATTTATTAGCTTCAAATTTTAACTGCTTCATTCATAGCTAGCTGGTCTTTTTTTTTGGCAAGCAACAGTCCTCACATGTTTTGATGACAGGTAAGAAGGGAGGCGCGCACACACACACACACACACACACATAACAGTAACCAAATTAAATCATGCAAAAAAACTTGCATCTTTAATATGGTATCTTCTCTCACACACATTGTCTCTCTATCACAATTCATCAATTCCTGGATGCATCTCACCATGAAAGCTGACAAGCACATTAAAATTGGATGCGTCCAATTGATCGTCGAATGTGGGCAAGATCTTGTTGCTACCGATTTATTCCATTTTTGCAAATTTGTGGAAACTGAGTGATTGATGATGGATGGCACTGTTGTTGCAATGGATGGCTGATGTGCATTTGTTTGGCATTTGGGCAAAAGATCTTGCTAACAGCCTAACCCATTCCATTTATGCAAATTGAGTTATTGATGGTGGATGATACTGTTATTGCAACGGATGATGATGTACATTTATTTGAGATTTGTGCAAGTGATTGAGGGATTGAATGTTGGTGATGACACCGTTGTTTCACTAGATGATGAAGTCCATTTTGTGAGGCATTTTGAGCAAGGTTCTTGGTACTTGTTCCATTTTTGCAAATTTGTGCAAATGGAGTGATTGATTATGAACAACACGGTTGGTGCGATGATGAATGATGCTGTAGAGACATGCTTGGATATTGTGGAATTTTGAGGTTGCAATGGATGATATATTTGTAATATCTGTTTGTTTTTATTACTTATTCTTTGTGGATAATGATGTACATCTGTTTGGCATTTTTGCAAGTAAGTGAATTGATGATGACATTGTTGTTGCAATGAATGATGTGATGTATCTACATGCTTGGCATTGTGTGATTTTTGAGGTTGAATGGATGATGTATTTGTTGGGTTGTGACGACCCATTCACTTGGGTCTATAACACATTAATGCTAGAAATAGATGATCTTCAAGACAACAAGTATACAAAATACTTAGTGAGTTAGAAGTAGCTTTAAAGACCAAGTAATTTGGACTTGGAAGTGTTAGAAGGAAGAAAAGGGAGGCAAATGATTGATATTTCAAAGATCTATTTCATTCATTTGTGTTTCAATTTATTTTTTCCTTGTGTAATTTTGCTTTAATTACATTATTATCTCATGTTAAGGAATACTACTTGTAATGTATAAACTAAATGAAGTAATTTGAATTGCAATTATGCATAAAACTTAGTAAAATTAAGATAAATAGCATGGCATTGTGTCCATCAATGATATGTTATCAACACATTGTTGGGCTTCTGTCATGGGAAAAAATTACATATGCAACCATTGATTATGAAAACGGTGCATATAGATATCCAGTTCACTTAAACTACCAAATAGGTCCTCTTATGCAAGGTTAGGTTGCAACTTGCAACCAATTGGTACCAAAGAAATGAAACCGAGTCTGAATATTCTATCAACCCACCATGCATATGGATATTCTGCTCAGCTAAACAGCCAAAGACCATTATGCGGGGCTGCGTTGCAACTTGAAACCAGTATTGTGTTGTTTTATCTCCTTGATAATCCTCCACTTCTTGTTCTTTTGAAGTTTCAGGGGATCAAGGAAACCCCATAGTCACAAATACTTGGGAAATTTGAAAATGATGAAGTTATCTGTAACCCAGTTTGGGCACCAATTTGAACTTTTGTTTCTCAAAAGATGCCTAGGTTCAGCTAAACTGGTGACTGATATTTTAAAATTGCAGATCATCTCATCATTTGATGAAATCTCAGTGTCTAAAATAATACAGGCAAGCCATAAAAGTAAGGAGCTGGACAACCATGCCTCGGACATGATCAAACTGGGGTCCAACCTCCTTGTTGGATCAATCTTGGAGCGACTGGGAGTTTCATCACCCATTTTCTCATGGGGTTGGTACTCTTTCTCACTTTTGTTCGATGGTACTCTGTTTTGGGGAAATTGGAGACCTGTTTTAAATGTCCTTTGGATCACTAAAGTCAAAATATAGTGTTATTCACAGTCAGATGTGTACATCTTTTATACTTGATATCTGTAAACAATTCCACATGCTGAGAATATCAATATGCTTTATGATATATATATATTTATTATAAAAGGTTGTTTGTTTGTTGTGTTTGTTTGTCACCTTCAGATTTTCTGGACCAGGGCACCTCTTGTTGCATTCTTCGTACCCTTGGAAAGCCCTTGATGAGCACAGGGTGCACCAGGTTGGGTTCATAATGTTTCAAACTCCAATGGAGAAGCTATTGTCAATGATCCTTGACTCAGTGGTTTTTGCACCAGAGTAAAGCCCTCATGTTTGTATCGATTTTGAGTTGTGATATGAACATTCAATATGGCTGAGTGGTGAATTGAACCTGCAACCATCTGCAAAGGCCACCATAAGATGATTCACTTTATGTTCAACCAGGAATTAAAAAGATTAAATTTGGAGTCAGCAATGGAATGAAGCGAAAAGAAGTCAACTTAAGGTGGCATACACTTGTTTTGGAAGGCCTATATTGACCAAAAAACATAATATTTTTTTTTTCTTGTGTGTGTGTGTGTGTGTGTTTCTTTAACATAATTGGCATCTCTTGAGTCTTTTGTCAACATTAAAATGGTATAACTTTAGGGATTTCTTTTAACTACACAATATAATACCATGGGTGATTGTATGCTACAAAGTTGGCTAAAAAGTTGAACAATGTAGTTGTGGAAGTTCACAACCTTTCAAATCCTTCGTTAAATTCAGATTATTTCCCAATTTGTTCAGACCTTATAAGTATAAATAGCAATAGAATAATGCACACAAGGTTATAGTGGATTTAGGATTTGCAAACTAATTTTTTTTATAACTTTGATCAATTCTTAAGCCAAGCAAATTGTTGTTGATGGTTAGACTTAACTTGCAATTTCATTGAATGGTAATGATGCATCATCCCTAAGACCCAAGAGGTCAAATTTGTTTACTTGTGTTCATCTTTGATGCCTTTACATCCTTTCATCCCAATCAAGGTTTTTTTTTGGTGGTGAATTTTTGCCACTTGGCAACAAATTTTGTTGGAAATTTTCAGTGTTCATCACCCACTTTCTCATGGGGTTGGTACTTTTACTTTTTAAGTGGAAAATGTTGGCAAAACTTTCAAAACAATAAATTTGGTTTCAGAAAAAAGAAATCATGATCTCAATGCCACTAATCTAATAGTATATACACTTACATTGGAACATTGGAACACTAATGTGTGAAATAATGATTAAAGATAATAATCATGATATTTCTTAATGTCATTTTGGAATCATATTGAATTTTTTTATGTTATCATTCAATGCACTAAAGTTATTATTCTTTCATCTTGTTAAATGAAAATCACATAAAAAACAAACATGCCCTGATAAGGAACTTATATAATGGAAATGTGGTATCATTTGGATTTCAATTCACATTTTCAACATAATAAAGCATCAAGTCAATTTAATTTAACCCCTAAATATTAGAGAGAAAAAAATGCATTGAAAAGTGGCCCACCCTAATGTTTAAGGGTTAAAAGGTTCACCTTTGTGTATTTTTTTTAAAAATTCTTGTATTCAATCCAACACATCAAGATGTTATTTTACATGTTACATATTATAACCAACCCAATCATAACCTAGGAACACTATGTCAAAGTGCATTCACACAAAAAAATGTGATATTGAATTTAAAACAAATGTTTAAATGTACTTGGTACTTAACCCTTTAAATTAACCTTCATTTTCATTGTACAATTAAATTAATGCAAAGTTGAGGTGCCATTCTTTAAATATAATCAAATTTGGGCCCAAGTTGAATCCACTTATGTGATTAATAGGGTGATTTTATATTCAATTCTCTTGCACTAAAATTTTTTGACCATTTTTTGTAATCATTTAAATCTATGTTCATCATTTTATTTTTATTTTTTTAATTTGGTGAAAATTATGATTTATGATACCAACTTTGCAAAAATATGAAAATTATGAAAATATTGACAATTTTGAGATGGTTTTTTTTGGAAATATATTCAAATTTATATTTATAACTTTTCATAATCTTATTTCTAAATTAAAGACCAATTATGCCTAGAATTAAGTGTATTGTTTCAAGCATGTCCCAAAAAAAACTCAAGAACATATTTGGATCCAACCCAACAATGATCCAGACCCAACAATGCTAACTTGTGACCACATGAGTTTGAGTAGTGAACAAGTGAATGTGAGCAATGAACAAATGAACATGAACACATGAGCCTAAAGGAATTTTTTCAAAATAATTTGTACCACATAAAAATAATAAAAATTGAACATACATTGCAACGTCAAAGGAATATTTGATCACATGTATGAATATTTTTTCAAATCATCAAAACTCTAAACATTGATGAAAAGTTGGAAAATGAATGAAAAAAATTTAACATTGCAAATGGATGAAAGTTGTAAACAAGGTTGGAATTTGTTTAAAAACTTTGTTGGATTCTTGAAATTGGATCACATCGGGAACATTATCTTGGATATCAAATTACTCCACACCGGGAACATTATCTTGGATATCAAATTACTCAACTTTTAAATATAGTTTTTCATATTTCACATTCAGCCAGATATTTAACCAAGCAAATTCAATAGCAAAGCAAAATGAAAGAATTTCAATACTTGATAAATGTGTATATCTAATGTATTACCCATATTCATAAACAACAATTAATTTTCCATTTTGGATTATGTTTGAAGCTTTGATAGTGCAAATTAACTTACATTTAAAACTTATAATGTTAAATATTTAATTTTGGATGTATTTTTTCTCAAAACTCAACAATAAAAATGAGATGGACTCTACTAATATTACACTCCATATTCAAAAGCAAAACCAAATGAAAGAACACGTGACAAATGTGTATAAATGGAATGTATTATCCATGTACACACATTATAACAAGTCTACAATTTTGGATTATGCTTCATTATTTATACACAAAAGAATATAAGACTTGCCTAGCAACATGATTTGTTAATCATTACTTTGTTCCAACTATCTAAGTCAAATGATAAATGAATTCTTCCATCTACCCACAATACATTACATGTTACAAAATGTAACACATGTGCTTACAATGCACCCATTTCCCTGTCCACCCAACAAACTTATCATCATTGTGATAAAATCCATGCAAATGCAAGTCGAATTTTTTTTAATTATCACTTCATATTACTTTGTGTTTTGGGGTGCAACAAGAATGATGTTGTATTTGAATCCATACTCTAATGGAGGAACTTATTTGGATGGCAAAACAATTACCTGCATAGCAAAACAAACCTCCACTACTACAAAAATGGGGTGGAATTCATTAATTTAAATCACTATGGGACTTTAAAAGTGAAATAAATTCATTGCATTTTAATGATTTCACCTTGATTAAAATTATTTCACTATAATATCATTATGTAAACATCATGTTTCATTACTAGTTAACATAATTCACTATTATAATTTGCTATAGTAAATAAGTTTATTTTATGTTGTTTTGAATATCCTATATATGTTACTTTATGATATACCTTATATTATTTTAGGCTACTTTAGTTATTCTAATTTATATCCTACATTATTATAAGTTATTATAAATTATTATACCCTAAATTATCATACATTATTTTTTAAAAATATCCTAACTAGTTTATTATAGGTTTTTCAATTATTTTAAATTAAATTACTCAACTAACCTTAGAATATACCTTAGGTTATTTTATTTTAAATTAATATACATTATTTCAAATTATATTTTAGGTTATTCAAGGTCATTCTACTTCATGTTATTATAAGTTATTTTATCCTAAATATAATAATTTTTAAAAATCTAAAATAGAATATAATGACCTAAGATTAAATATTTTACAATAATTTGCAATAAAATACCTACCAAGAACCTATGATAACATAGCCTAAAATATCCAACAACAATTTATAATAAAATAATCACCAATGGTTCTAATATAACATAAAATAACCAACAATAATTTATAATATAATAGCCACCAATAACCTATGGTAATTTAACCACAAATAACCATTAATAGCCTATGGTAATTTAACTTAGAATAACCACAAATAATCACCAATAAAATAGCTACTAATAGTCATTAATAGCCATTAATAAAATAACCATTAATAACCAGCAATAAAATAAGCATCTAATAACCACCAATAATCATTAATAAAATAGTTATTAATAACCATCAATAGAATAGCCAACAATAACCATATATTAAAATTGCTTAGAATCGCCAAAAATAATTTAAGGTGAATTAATTTATAATAGACAAAAATAACTTGAGGTGAAATAGCCTTCAATAACTAAAAATAATCAATAATAACTTCACATAGTCGAAGATAACTTAAAATGAAATAACCTATAATAGCCAAAAATAATTTATAATAGCTCCAAGTAGCTTAAAGTGAAATGACTTATAATAACCAAAAACATCATAGAATAGCCAAAAAATAAGCTAAAATAGCCAAAAGTAACATAAAATAACTAAAAATCATTAAAAATAACAAAAATAACCTAGGATGAAATAGTCAAAAGTAATTGAAAATAACCATAAATAATCGTAAATAATGTAGGGTGAAATCATTTAGATTAATAAATATATATAACTAAAAATAGTCTAGCATAGGAAGTATTATTATATTAACAAAAAAAATTCCATTTATTAAACATTTCATTTCAAAAAAATGGTCATTGAAATGTTATTGAATAGTGATATTCAATTTTTTTGTTAAAATTATACATTTTCAAAATGAAATAAATGTAATTATGTACATTAGTGAATTTTTTTTAAGTAATTTTGAATCGTTTCATTTAGACAAAATTTTAATAAGATATGAATTTTCAAAGTTTATATTTTTTGTAATGTTTAAAATAAAATATTTGATAAATAAAATGTAATATAACGTATTATCACAACAAGTGGGGTGGTTTGATGGTTTAGGGGTGTTTAGTTCGATTTTAAAGGTCAAGGGATCAAATTTCACGAGTGGTGTGTGCATGATCAACAATGGTAAATTTATTAAATTTTTTTTTATCTAGTCCCTTAAAGTAAGTACTTAGATTGATTATGTAGCCAATGTACCTAACCTAACCTAAGTAATGACACATGTCAATAATTTATAGGCTGTAAATCATGAAATTATCAATAATATTATATATTAAATAACTTAAATTTAATTGATTTCCATGTTGCTTAGTTAATTAACTAGCAAATGAATGGTTAGGTAAATTTGTATTTCATTTTAGAGTAACCTTGTTCCTCTAAATATTAGTGAACCAATTCACTATCCGTAACAACTAGTCCTCGTTCAATAAGGGGTTGACCAATTTCACCATGGTAAAAATGTTCAAATTCAATCAAAATTTAATGAAACCTTAGAGTGAACTAAGACACATTTTGGTGTGCTCCCACCTATTTCGATGTTAATTGGAAAGTTTGAATGTCCTAAATCACTGAATTGGCCAAAAAAATTATATTCAATGGTTGATACATAAAGACATAACTTTCATTGCTAAAAAGATTCCAAGGAGGACATTTCATTATTCATGAAAAATAAAATTAATTTCTTCTAGCATTGTTATTTCATCTTGAGTGAAATTTGTTCATTCTTGCACAATCAACATTGTAAGCATAAAAGGCCTATCAATTGCACATTTCTTTCATGTGCCTTCCCACATAATGATTCAAGTCATTGTCACAAAACTATAATTTGTGAAGCTCATGACGGGCACCTCTAAAACCAAACCACCAACCATCATAAGATCAAACATGAATGCCAATAGTTATTTTTGTTGATATGATGGCTATGCAATAATGTTTGTTGTTCTTTTACAATTCATAACATTGAATGTTGGACTTGGGAGGACACCATTCAATACACCAAACACCAAGGTCATGAACACTTTCACAAACCTCCTCACCATTGCGCATGAAAACAAGAACTAGAATGTCACATCTTACATTATCAATGGATTGACCACCACGTGCATTTAATCCACTTTTGATGTGAATAAAAGTGGTGTTGACTTATGGACAAGATAAATTAACATGGTCATGCATGTGTGAATCTCCTTCTAACCTTAAGGGAAGATTTGTGTTTCGCTTATGGGATCCAAATACCTCCTCACCTTCCAACTATAATGTCCTTAAGTATAGGAGGAGTTAATGAATATTTTGTGATAATTATTACCATTTGCAACAAATTGCCAAATTGATTAGTTTTACACAAATGAAATTCATTTTTATCTAGACCTTGTCCCAATCAACCACCTTTCAAATGTTATGTGTACAATGAACATTATTTGCAAGCTTGCATATAATCATCAAATGTGACGATGTACAAGCAAGCTCCTCTTTTCCCAAATTGTTGAAACCAAATGTCAAAGATTATCTTCTATCTTTGACAAATTACAAGTTGGCATGTATGCGAATTCCTCCAATGTGAACTTCTACAAGCATGTTGAAAAAATGATATAAAATTGAAATTTTGCATGACATGTGAATTATGCACAATCAAATTAACAAAATGTTGGTGGGAGGTTTTACATGTAACATGAATTTTCCCCATTGTTAGACATGGAAATGTTAAAAACTCAACCAATTATAGAGTTTGTAAATCTGATTTTCGCTAATAGCCCTAAAGAATAACACCAACATCAAATTATAACATACAAACATTAACACTTTCCAAAGATGTGGCATTATTATATTTGTAAAACAATGTCTTATGTTAGTTTTGAAACTCTAATGTAATCAACTACTTAGTGTGTATATACCAAGTGACCAAATTCAATGAAAGATGCAAGTTCCTTCCTTTTTAACCATGTTCATGATGGGTTTTTTATATCCATAAACAATTATAACAACATTCCAATTTGCTTGCACAATATCTTCAATGAAACCTTGAAATGAATTTTAATGATTCCATATTTGAGCATCCCCTTGTTAAGTTTCATCCATAAGACACATTGGGCTTTTGTGGATTTTGATTATGACGCACCCCCGAACTCCTTGATGGACTCAACTGTGAGTCCAAAAGGTGATAACAGTGAAAGGATTAAAAGTAGGGGCACGTTCCCTGGCTCGCAGCACTTTGGGGATAGAAGGGCGTGCTGGAGGTCCGGGACAACAACTAGGAAGAGTGACAAGCAAATCAATTACTCACACACCTGGACAAAGTAAACAACAAGTTGGTTAGTGTGTAATTGAAGCATTTTTGGTGCACAAGATTCACCATGGCCCAAACTTGGGAGAAGCCATCCCCCTTATAGTATTTTTTGTGCTTGGCTAGGGGGCCGACACCCAAATGTCATTTTTGTCCCAAAACTCCCAAATTAGAGTTTCGAAATTTCGAAATTAGGACTCCCGCGACTTTGGAAGCCCATAACTTTTTGTGCAAACCTCCAATTGAGATGAGGTCTAAAGCAACGTTATAGCCTTCATTGAAAGATTTCCAACAATATGTGCATGCCACCTTCAGGCAAGGAAATCAGGGCGATTCCCAACTTTTAGATGTCGAAAATCAAATTGACAGTTTGACTCCCGACCCTTCTTTTGGCCATAACTTGTGTTTTAAGTATCCAAATGGGTCATGCAAGTTCATTTTAAACATCCAGGTTCCAAGAGATTTCCAATGATATAAAAAAAAATTCAATCTAATGAGTTTTGAGCTTTGAAATCGCTTTCTAAAGATTCGAAAGTCCATCAGGACTCCAACTTTCAAAGTGGGAGCTCATTTAGGAGTGTGGGGGTTCATTCCCTCACATTCTCCTACATTCCCGAGAGCATGAAATGTGACTCTCGGGCTTCACTCTTAACCCACACCTTTACAAGCCCTTGCTTTGGTCGTAAGGCCAAGGCTAGGGTTGCGACAAATTACATGTGACAAATAATAATATTCATGATTTTACAATACACCAAATTGTAAATGTGATTTGCCATGATTTTCCATCCTTGAGATGTTTGACATGATTAAACATCATTTATGCATTTTTTAGGTCACCACCACATTGCATTTGCTTGACCAAATCCACATTGTTGGCATAATCATTAACAAAACATATTTATAAAGAACACCTTTTGACCTAACATGTGTCCTAGAAAACAACTATCCTAAAGGTAGCCATAATGAACTTTACATTGAACGGTAAAAGCATGTTGTCAATGTAATTTTTATTGGGGTGTAACCTTTGAATGATGTTATGGAAACGGGAGGACCTAAAGTGTAATGACCCACAATGGGAGGTTCAATTGAATTACTACCCCAAGCAATTTGCTTGTTACCATTAGATCAAACAAACTTGTCACAATTATCATTTAAACAACATAGGTGGCCCAAACATTTGTTATTTTAAAAACCCGATCTAAAATCATTTTTAATGTTGATCATCTTCACCTTGCATTAATCATGGCCATCAAATTTTCCTTCCATTCCTTGCATTTGACCCAAGTGCCTTATTGGTGGACATATGGGCAAAAGCTCTTAAAGACAGTGTCATTGTCAAATTTCAATAAAAGGTAAGGGACATTTTGTATGTTGATATTATTGTAACCAGTTCAAAGTTAATGCATTTTGGGTGAGAGACATTGCATTGAAGCAATCAACAACACTGAACAAATTGGATGTTTTAACAGCCATCAATGTTGTTAAGGGTTCCAACACACAACATCGGGAAATAGAAGCAAAAAAGACCAATGGCACATCAAAACCTATAAAATTGGTTTTCAAAGAAAGAAAAAAAATCCCATCTTCATCAAATGAATCACACAAATCAATGAATGTCAATTCTAACAAATGGAAATTTGTTGTATCCTCATTGGGTTTCTTCATGAAAAATTTCATTTGTGATAGAAGTTTCATTCCTTAGTGTCAAAATGGTGCCTTATGAGTTTCTAAACAATTAGTCCCCTACAATTCTATACCTACTTATAATGACCAACCAATGTAATCTTTAGCTTCCATATATCATAACCTAGTAAATTTCATTTATGACTTTGTTGTTACCATCAAAAGCAACATCCGTAGAAACATGAATGGAATAAGGTAAAAACTTAAACATTATAAACAATCATTTTTTAGTAACCTATGTAAAGTGGTCCCTTTCAAATAACTCCATTGTTCCTTTAAATTTCACACGAACCTATTAAACACCATTAAACATTTAATTGTGACGTTATTCAAGATAACCTAAAAAAAACTTTAAACCACCAATGACCTAATAAATTCATCTTTAGGCCTACACACAACCCTAGTATGTTAAACATTCGAAAGAGTGGTCCCTTCAAGCATTTCAGGCGGTTTAAAATAATTTCACAAACCTATAAGCTTATTAAACATTTACTCAATATAATTAAAAGAACATATTCAACCAACTAAATCCAACAATTTCATTGGCCATAACAATTTTTATGCAACCCTACACACAAGCCTAATACACAACACCTTTTCTATATTACTAAACAAAAATTATAACCCTTGTTTGCATACAAATAATGTTTTATAATATTGAACATAATTTGGTTAGAAATAATGAGAATTAATATCAACTCTGGACAACCTAAATAATCAAAGTAACAAATCATGTAAAGGAATGCAAACAAATCATTGCATTAATAATTTTTGTAAATACAACTCATCATTAAATCATATTATAAATTGAACAAAATTTACATGACTATTGTGTATAAACCTATTACTTAATGGATGATAAAATACATATTAATATGGTAACCTGCCAATGGAAATTCATTTTACAAACAACCAAAGATTGAACAAATTTATAAGCTTTGTAATTTCTTACATTTTCATTACACCAAAATGTGTCTTAGTTCACCATAGGTTTCACTAGATTTTGAATGAATTTGGACATTTTACCATCATGAAATTGGTTAACCCCCTACTGAATAAGGACCAATTGTTACAAACAATGAATTATTTCATTAATACATAGTGAAACAAGGTTATTTTTAAATGAAATACAAATTTACCAAACCATTCACTTGTTAATTAATTAACTAGCCACCATTGAAATCAATTAAAATTAAATTATTTAATAAAAATATTATTGATCATTTCATGATTTTTTAGCCTATGAGTTATTAACACGTGTCACTACCAGGCTAAGTTTAAAACGTAACCTATGTATGTAGGCCACATAATCAACCTAAACACATATTCTAGGGAATTAAATAGGAAAATATTCGATCAATTTACCATTATTGACCACACACGACACCACTTATGGAGTTTGATCCCTTGACTTTTAGAATGGAAGCAAACATCCCTACCATCAAACCACGCCACTTGTTGTGGTAATATGTTACATTACATTCTATTTATCAAATATTCATTTTAAACATTATAAAAACAGAAACACAGAAAATTCATATCTTATTGAAATTTTCTTCAAATGAAATGATTTGAATTTACATTTTTTAATTTTTTAATAATGTACATAATTACATTTATTTCCTTTTGAAAGGGTAAAATCATTTGAAATTTTTTTTAAAATGAATATCATTATTCAATAACATGTCAATGACCATTCTCTTGAATTTTTAAAAAAAATAAATGGATAAGATTTAAGCTAATATAATAATATCTATCTTAGGCTACTTTCAATTATTATATGGTTAATTTTCATTAATTTAAATTATTTCAGCCTACATTATTTATGGTTATTTATGGCTATTATCAAATTTTTTTGGCTATTTTTGGTTGTTCTAAATTACTTTTGACTATTTTAGCCTATTTCACCTTAGGCTATTTTTGACGATTATAAAATGTTTTTTGACTATTCTATGTTTTTTTGGCTATTGTAAATTATTTCACTTTAAGCTATTTGCAGCTATTATAAATTAATTTTGGTTACTTTAAGTTATTTCATCTTAAGCTATTTTCGACTATGTGAAACTATTATTGGTTATTTTTTGCTATTGAAAGTTATTTCATCTTATGTTATTATTGATAATTTTAGGTTATTGTAATTTATTTCACTTTAAGTTACTTTTGTTTATTGTAAATTATTTTAACCCAAATTATTTTTGGCAATCTTAAACAATTATAATATATGGTTATTTAGTGTTTTTCATTGGGGGTATTGGTGGTTATTTTATTAGTGCATACTGATGGTTATTATATTGGTGCCTATTAGTGGTTATTTTATTAATGGTTATTGGTGGTTATTGTATTATAAGTTAATGTTGGTTATTATATGTTTTATTACAACTATTGGTGATTGTTCTATTATAAATTATTGTTGGATATTCTATGTTATAATATCATAAGCTATTAGTAGTTATTATATTGTAGGTTATTTTAAATTATTTTTCATAATTTATTAATTTTTATTCTAAGTTATTTTATTTAATGTCATTATAGTTTATTTTAGATTATTTTAAATTATTATATTAGGATTAAATAACTTATAATAACATATATTAACTTAAAATAAAATAACGTAAGGTATAGCCTAAGAGTAGTTAAATAATTTAATTTAAAATCACTTAAAAGTTTATAAAAAATTAGTTAAGATACCTTAAGGTAAAATAATGTATTATAGTTTAGGGTATATTAATTAATAATAACTTGTAATAATTTATAATAACATAGGGTATAAGTTAGAATAACTAAAGTAGCTTCAAATAATATAGGGTATATCATAAAATTATATATATAGGGTATTTTTAAAAACATATAAATAAACCTATTGACTATAGTAAATTATAATAGTGAATTATGTTAATTAATAATGAAACATGATGTTTACATAATGATACTATAGTGAAAAAACTTTAACCAAAGTGAAATTAGTAAAATGCAATGAACTTATTTCACTTTTAAGGTCCAATAGTGATTTAAGTTAATGAACTACACCCCACTTTTGTAGTAGTGTTTGCATTACTTACATAAATGTTTTCTAGATGTAAATTTCAATGAAGACAAGGACCAAGTTTGCTTCAAGAAGCGATGGTGAGTAGAATATCAAAATATTAATGGTTTGCATTTAAACACATCCAAGGATTTTGAAAAAGTTTCATTGTTTATTTACAATGAAGTTTTTCCATGGATTCCATAAAATCTTGTTGCACATTATATTTGTGATAATAGGAATAATGAACCAAAGAAATTGATGAGGATTGTGAAAAGGAAACATATGTTTCAAAGGGAACAAACATAGGATGAAGGTATGTTTATTAAAAAATTAGGATTTAAAAAGGGAAAAGCTATGTAATTTATGTTCTTTGAACATTTAAGGTTTTAATACAACTTCATTTTCATTATGCTTTGATTTTTTTCAAAGTGAGGAAACATTTTTGCTTATGAAGGAAAAGGGACAAAGATCATGTCCTATCTTTTGGAGCAAGGTGAGTTATTCCAATAATTTTTTTGGTTTTTCTTTTGTAATTTTTTTCATTTTTTATTGTTCTTCGTATCATGTAATTGCTTCCTTGTTTTACTTTTTGAAGCAAGGTGAACTATTCCAAGCTTTTTTGAATTTTTGGTAATTTTTTTATTTCTAACTTTTTTTTTTGTTTTTTTTTTCCATTGTTTCTTGATTTCAAGCTATTGTTTCCTTTTTCTTTTTCTTTTTCTTTTTTTGGGTGTGTGTGTCAAGGCCTAGCTACTCTTGGCATCAAGAGTAATTTAGCTTGTGGTTTTTGAATTTTTTGGAATGGTTGAACTATTGTTGGGCAAAGCTCTTTTCGTTGTGATGGTTAAGCTACTATTAGCATCAAAAATAACTTGGTCACCTTTGTTTTGTTGGAGGTCAAGTTACTTTCGACACCAAATGTAATCCAATTCCTTCATGTTTTGGGTCGGTCAAGCTATTTTCAATTGATGTTTTTTTAATACTGTGTTAATCAAACTGTTTTTTTCTTTAAAAATACATGAAAAGAAATATTGGGTTTTTCCATTACCCAAATCCACTATGTTTATAGTGAAATGAAAGAAAATTCACTAATATGTAACTTATATGGTTTTTGTAGAAAAGGAATAGTTGATTAAAACATTTTTAGTTGTTTTGGATAGTGACATGTTGCATCAAATAATTTGTAATTAAAAAAAATTGACATGGATATTATGAGGTCCCAAGGTAATAAGACATGGATTAACAAGTCATGTCATCATGTAACATGTTTTTAACATTTTATTTTTTTGTTCAAGGATTGTAAATTTTTCATGACATGCCATAACAAAAATATTCGTCACGTGATTTAAAATTATGATTGTTATTTGCAATTGATTTGGATTTTTTTAACAAAATATTTTGAAGAAATTCATCATCATCATACTTGTCTTGTATACCATATTATATGCATTGATACATTAATGTATACACACATTATATTAATGCATGAATTCGTCAAGGTTTGAACCCAAAACTTCATGGAAATGCACCAAGGTCTTCACCACCAAACCATTTCAAGACATTGAAAAAATAATTTAACTTTATTATATTTGACATGAAACTATTTAAAAAATTCAAATTTAAATGGGATTCAATTCAATGTGAATTCAAGAATGTTTTCATTAAATATTTAACAAAGATATTTTTGTTGTCTAAAATATATGTTCAATTTTTGAACAATTGTAAAAAAAAAATTCCTAGATATGATTATCTACAATTTAGTTTTAAATTTATTTTGATGTTATTTAAATTGTAATGACCCATAAGCAGTTTTACCCACATTTGCCTATATAAGAGTTATGGAGTTGTAATTTTTAAAAAATCCTTCAATATTAACTTGAAAAATTATCAATTTTAAAATTGATAAAATTAGATATTTTTGGGGAAAAAATCATTCTTGATGTTTCCACCCCTCTCTTCAATTGGCCAAAATTGGCCAATAAAAGAAATTTTAATTAAATAATCATTTGTTTTCAACATCATATTTTTAGCAACATTAATTATAAACTAATAAAAATGATTAATAACATAATTTTGAAAAGAATATCACAACACATTATTTATCTTATATTTTAAAAAATTATGTAACAATACATTTTACTTTTGTAAAAATACAGAAAAACATAATTTCGTGATATTTTGCCATTAAATAGTTGGATTACCTCCCCCTCGATTAGTCAACAATATATATATTTTATCTTTGGTTGCAAATTTTTACAAGTTAGTGGTTCTTTTAGGGGGGGAAATTATAAAATAATGAGTATTCAAAGAATTTTTTTGAGGGGAACATTTCTTTAAAAAATAAAAAATATGCAAGTTGTTTTTTTAAAGTGTTATATATTAATTATTGGGTAATTAGACAGTAATGGATTTAACATGTTCAAAATGAATTATTCAACACATGTGCACATGTTGATAGTTCAAGAGATGTGAGGATTTTATAAGTTATTGCATTTGTTTTATTAAATTATGATAAGTGTAAAATGCAACCCATGAATAATGGTTTCAACATGATGAAAATGTATAATTCAACTCATGTACCATGTTGATAGTTGAAAAGATGTCCAAAAAAAATCACTAGCCATTATGATGCAATGTTTAAATAAAATTTAATGCTACCTTAATTTTTAGATCAATAATTTAAAATTATTAAAAAATAAAATAAGGTGACTTTTTGTGTATGTGTAAGGTGTAGCTTATGAAAAACATTCTCCATTTGTTATCAAACATTGATTCAATTTATGATAAATATTAATAGTTCAAAAGTGGTTAAAAGAATGAATAAACTATATTACCACTTTTGCAAGGAGTCTAGGGTTGAGATATTTTCCACGTCATAAATTTTTCCATTATCATAAAATCCAACATGGAGGAAAAAAAATCTGATGTTAATGAATAAGGAAGTCATTGTTTTCACTATGGAGATTATGCATGAATAACTAGAAAACAATTTCATTTGTTATTTGTACATGATGACAATAAGTCAAATAGTGGTAAAATTGGACACATAGTTGCAATAAAAAAACCCAAGATTTATTCTTGTGGTAGTTTGACCACTTTTGTTTTGTTGGAAGCTAAACTATTTTCAACATTGAAAGTAGCTCAAGCCTTTTTTCCTACAACTAAACTGCTCTAATCATTAAAAATAACCCCCCCTTTTGCTACAGTGGAATTATTCTTGGCATCAAAATAACTTGGCCATTTTGTACTCAAGGTTTAGATATTTTCGGTGCCAAGAGTAGCTTGGCTCCTCCTTTGAATATTTTTTTGTTGAACTATTCTCAACATCAAAAGTAGTTAAGGAAAACTTTGAAGCTTTCCGCAAGGTATTTTTGATGCCAAGAATAATTCAACAAATGTTTTTGAAGTAGCAATAATCTTGGCACATTTTCAAATTTCAAATTTCCAAATTTTCCAATAGTAGTTGTTTTTTCTTCCTTGTAATCAGTTATCATTCTGAACATAATTGTATATATTTTTTATTGTTTATTATATATTTATGAAGTTTTGGGACATGAATTGTCAAAGTTAGTTCAAAGTTCAACCATGCAAGATATAAATAAGCCCAAATAGTTTCTTATTTTTTACAATGAACTTGCTTCAAAATTCTACTTTTGTTAATTTAATATCCTTGGTTTAGTATGTTATGGTTCCAAGGAATCAATGGAGAATGATATGATTGTCATTTGATAAGATTATTCAAGCAATCCAAATCCGTACAATCGAGATATTATAAAAGTACAATTTTTTTCCAAATAAAAAGGCTTGGATGAAGATACCTTTTGTGTCACATGGTGTTGATGCCAATTATTTATCTAGTTCTAAAGTAGACAAATTTAAAATGGAATGGGCATTCCAAATGCAAGAAAAGGAAATAAGGTTTTCTATTATGTCCTACCCTTTTTTTTGGCACATATCTATAAATTCCATATTGTTGGATACATTTTATTGCTTTGTGGAACTACTTACAACCACAATGAACCTTAACAAATATGTGATCTTACCTTTTTCATTGTGTTCCTCCCCTCCATTCTTGTTGTTTACCTATGTTCATGTAATAATGCATCATGTTGGAGGTCTTTAAAGTTGGATAACATGAAATTGTATCTTGTCCATGAATTTTTCCATATTCAAAGCATCGATATTATTCTTTTGAAGCAATTCAAGGTCAATGTCCTTATTGTTAATGCATACAAAAAATGTGAGGGCAAGTCTTGGAAGACATGGAACTCTTTCACATTAAATTTTTTTTTTGAACATATATATTAGGTAAGAAAAATCTATCTATAAATGTCCATTTCTTTTTCTCCACTTTTTATAATCAATTAAAAAATTTAGTTCAATAATCATTGGTTGATAACAATTGATTATTCAACCCTTGTCTATAATGTGAGTTTCTATTATAGCCAATATGGCTATCAAATTCTATTACAAGGAGGTGCCAAATAGTGGAACATATTCACCCACCAAGATGCATGGATTTGTAGAAAAGGCGATGGAACAACTACAAAATGATCAATATTATGCATTCTATAAACATTAATATTGTATAAGTAACAAAAATAACACACTATTATTTGAATTCCTTGAACACAATTCAATGATTCCAATTTTTCCTCCATTTTGTATTCATTTGTACCTTTTGACCTTTTATTTGAAAGTTTTCAAATGCTTGATGAAGCCCAAAATATTTTGCCACGTGGACAAAAGTTTTAAAATGAAAAAACCAACTACTCCTTTAGTTGTTGTATTTATTTGTTAAAGTGGGGCTTGTGATTTGCAACATTAACATGGGAGGATTTTGAAAAATGGAGACTCTAGATTAGGTTAAAGATTCCATATAAATAAATTTGATCACAAATGTAGTAAAGGTTCAGAATATCATCAAATCATGTTGTAAAGCCTGAATGCACCACCTTTGAAGCATTCACCACAATTGAAACAATCTAACTCCTCCAAGAATGATGTAATTATAACATAGTCCAACATTTTATCTTTTGACGACATAATATTAAACTAGTTTTTCCCACATAGTGACTTGTCCTTTGAACTTTTCTACCAATTTTAACAATGTGAATTGTACTTTTGTACACACATTCCTTTGAATAATGTAAATGAAATAGGCACAAGAAAAATGATGCAAATGCAACCTTATTATCATAGCATTGGCTTTCACATGTTTTAACACGTGCCAACAAACATTGAACCATGCCCCAACTCCACGTGGGATAATGAATGAATTTTTTTGTCTACTCACAATACATTATGTTTTGTAGGATATGGTATAGGTGCTTACATTGCACTTGTCCCCCACGCTAACCCAAAAAAAATTCCAGCATTACAACAAAATATATGCATGAACAACTTGGATAATTCTCAACTGTGACATCATAACATTTGTGTTAGGAGAATATGTTGTAGATTCGTTCATACCTTGACTTGGGTGGACATTTATAGGGAGGGAAATAGACGTTGCAAGCATAAATAATTTACCAACCTCCTAATTGTTGGTGTGTTGCAAGTGTTAACTTGACCATTGAAGTACATTGAATTAAGCTAAATTATTTTTCATTTCTTAAGAATATTGTTCAAACCTTGGGGGAGGATCACCTATAATGTATGTGTGATCTTAAGTTTGGGTGGAGAGCTTCAATAAAAGTGGATTTGGAGTGTTCAAACATGTTCACAATTTTCAACCTTTCAATGAAATTTTACCAATGTTTTCTCAATTAAAAGGACAAAGATATTGCCTATGATTGCCAATATAACATGAAAGTTTCCATTAATATTAAATTAACCAAAATACTTTGGAGGAATTGTTGGGGATATGAACTTAATGTTTTTTATACATGGTTTCAAAATGCACGAGTATTGTACTAAACCCTTGTCTTTAAATATTAATTACACATTGAATGTTACTTCATTCAAGATAATGAAAAACAAAATGCACAAATGATGTTACGCGTTGATTGTGATTGACCCCAAAAAAAGTTGTTGACATAATTATTTGATTCCATGTGGCTACATGTAGATCAAAAGATGGCAACACCCATGCTTGAAGACATACCAAGTAGCCCATCTTTTAACATAAGTCAATGGAGATCCCCATCGATCATCAATGAATTGGTAGTAGCTTGCATGCCCAAGAATTGCTTCCAAATAAGGAGATTGACAATATTGCTTGTTTTAACTTTTTATTTTACAACAATGAGGTGACTATTGATGAGGGTTTCTATATATCTTTAAGGTGAAATCCAATGTTCAACGTAATCTTGTCTTTCATGAAAAGGCCATAAATGATTCCACTACAATTGACCACTCTCTGAATATGATGTATAATGTTCAACATGGTGAACATCAAGTCACAAGCCTTAACGAAGTCAAAATCAATTAATGTCTTTTTTGGATTTGCAAGGTTTTTGGCCTCAATAGGTGCCATTTTTGAAAGTTAAGAAAAAAAAACCATCGTGGTCTATTTTATTTGGATTTATGATGTCTGGAGTTTCATTTGCAAACTTTATAAAGTTTAGTTATGAACAACAATAAACTATGTTTTATGAGTTGTTTCTATTATTGTTCATTCAAGTTGTTTAATGTGAAAATCTTGGGCAATGTACATGTTAGCTACATCATGGCCACTTTGAATGTTCTTGCCATGATGTGATTCATATTGCAAAAGTTTGTGGTTTGTGAAGACATTTTTTTGACTAAACATTCCCATAGGTCAAACCAAATGTTATTGTCAACATAGAAAATGAGGTTAAACAAAAGCATGTACCTATTTGTGATCTTCCAACAAATCTAAAGCATGCAATTTGAAAACATGCATCTCTATTTACCCAACAAGGTTTTAGGTGGTTATACAATGTCTAAAGTTAGTCAATCAAACCAAATCTATCTAAACTATCTAATTTGATATTGTGTGGTAATTCATTGGTGATAATCTTAAAATGGTTGATGGCTTTTGGATCATGACTTTCAATGCATTTTCTTTATTTATTTGAATTCCATGATATTGTTTTCTAACACAATAAGAGGTTCCAATTCATTAACATTCAAGGAACTTCCCACATATTTTCCTTTTACACCCTTTGCACCCGTCATCTATTTGTTGATGTAAGTTTGCTTTCATTAACACTTCCCCGCACTTCTTAAATTGTCTTATGTTGGAAGCAAGTTTAAACTATAAACAAGGTGTTCCATAAATTTTTATGCAACATTTGCATGACAACACTATGATTTTTTCATGTATGTAAAAATTTCCTTAAGTTGCTATCATTTGTGGCCACTTCACTTTTGTCAAGACTTTCTGTTGGAGTAAAGAACTTTTCACACTCTATTTGTGTAGATACCTCTTCCCAAACTAATTTGTTAATTAAAATATTGTGACACATTCAAGGTCTTTTTCAAAGTGTTGTGTATTTGTTCATGATTTAAACCAAACTTCTACATTCCAACCATAAACAAAATTTGAATTTTCTACATTTTTTTGGGGTTCAATTTCATATGCTACACCACCTTGAAATATTTTCTTAGTTACATTTCACAATCACAAACAATCAAAACAACCTAGCCATGCATTCTACAATAACATGTTGTCATTCTTTTGTTAAATAGTGGAAATGCTACTTGCTTTGTATGCACACAATACATAGATGCAAAGAAGATGATGTCTTTTCAACCAATGGAAAATGTGTCAAGGTTTTAAAAATAATCATCTTTCATAGCAATGGGGCTTCTATTCACATTAGCAACAAATAGGAATATTTTCAGACATGTTGAAACCATTGTAAAGGCTAAAGAATGAACATTTAAATCAATATTGGAAGGCATATCAGATTTCACATGTCCTCAACTATTTCTAATATTCCTTTTAACACAAGTTGAAAAGATGTGCTAAAATGAAGTGTTTTCAAATGCATGTTTGCATCACTTGTTTTTACACTTGAATCATTCTAAATTGATTTTGGGACTATAAAGAGTGCATTCATTATGAAAAAGAACACAAGATGTGATGGTTCATAATGATACGTTGGTGATTTATATCATTCATTTCCTTGTCTGGTTAGAAGTCAAAACAACTACAAAATTATTATGGTCAAAACAATTGTAAAAGTCTATAGTCATAATAGTTCCAAAGATCTTCCAACAATCTACAATGTCAAGGAAATCTTTTATTAAAGGGGGTTGTGATAAATTTTATTAGAACAATTCTATTTTAGATTTTTTGAATTGACTTGTGTCACAAACGTCTTAAAGTTATTCAAGTCCACATTGAGTATGTAAGACCATGAAAGTTGTTGGTCAACCAAAAATCACCAATGTCACATTTCTTAAATGAAATTGAAAATTAGCTAGAAAGTAACTAGTTTAGTGTTCATAAGTAAAAACATTTATAGGTCATTGTAATTATGCAATGGAAAGCGATTATTAAAACATGAGCCATATTAATGGCTTTCCATTGGGCTACTATGATGGTGGTCACATCGACACCACCACATGGAAAGGTGAATGATGTGGTAAAATACAAAAAAATATCAAAAAAAAATTATCCATGTTGGAAGAATCTATTAAAAAATGTTTTTATTGACATGGATAAAATATGTCTTAAATATTTCCTCATGTTCATGTTCACATGTTCACGAAATAACATCCCTAGACCCTAATATACAACCTTATCATTCAAAATGTTAAAAAAAATTTGTTGAACTTTGTGTGAAGGATTTCCAAATTCGTCATAATCCAAAACCAAACAACTAGCATTTAAGGTTCTAATTTCACTTACAAGTATGGGAAATCTTCATATGTGTCACTACTTTAACTACATGCAATCTATTAAAAATTCGCCTATTTTAGACCCCCACCAAAAAATTTGCAATCTTTAGTTCAAGCATAAACACATTAAAACATAATCCATGGTACAAAATGACATCAACATCCAATGCAACTTTCAAAGACCCAATAATTTGCATTACTCCACACAATTTGAGTTATCTATTAATTTCTAAACACAACATTTTTTAATCCAATTAGCTTGAGCATAGCATGGCCCAACACCTTTCCAACATTATGTTAAAAACGATGAATTTATGTTTTAGTATATGTGAACAAAAGGGGCCATTTTTTCTACTTGTGGGTTGGTAGCACACATAGTGCACCTCTTCAAGTTTCATGGAAGATGTAGCATGAAGAAGAAATTAGGACTTAAACTTGGTGAATCTCATAATTGTTCGAATTGATGCACTATTAAGTAATTGGGTGATGCATGTGTGTGCATCAAGGAGTTTTGATTTGCAAGTTCCACTAAAGTACCACCTATCCACAATATTCCAACCATATAAATTATTACTAAGTAGGACATGGATAGAGAATGACTTGTTTTATGCACAACCATAGGAAGAGTTGTGGGTTTAAGGTTTGGAACCAAATTGACAAGGCATGGCCTAGGCTTGTCAACACCCTACTAAATATATTCCAAGAGTCAAAACAAGGAAAAAAGAAATGTCATTTATCCAAGTTTGTAATTAAGTAGCGAATTACTTCCTTTAAACACAATGTTTTCAAAAGAAAGAATTAGTCAAATTTATATAAACAAGGTTAGAAGATGATGATGTTAAATATTTGAAATACATAGAATAATAAGTTTATAAACTAGGATATTGTCAAAACATTGTGAGAAACGATGGATACAACATATTCGACTACATGTTTTAATCAACTAACATGTAACTAATTTGTAATTTTACAATAAAAATGCAACTACATGTCTTAAATGACTAATATGCAACTAGTTTGCAACTTTATAACATAAATCCAAGCATCACATCAAATTATTATGTTCTTCTATAGTTACAAATCAACTTCAACAATTTGACACACAATTGCTAGGTGGAAGGTTTTGGTCATCATTGTTTGATATTATGCCTTAGTTGCAAAAAAATTGTAACATGCAAATTTGAATCCCATGGGGTGACAACATGGATTGTATGAACCAATGTTGGCCAGTTTTGGCTTTTAAGTTGAACCTTTAGTTTTGGTGCATGCATTTTTGTGTAGTAGAAAACCATTGGTTTTGGTTTTTCTTTTTTTTATTCAGCTATTAGTTTTTGATTTGACAATTTCAAAACTATTAGAAACCTTTGGTTCTAGGATTGGTACATGGCTAATTTGAGCCAAATCTTAGCATTGTTTTACAATGGTTTAGGGTTGGATCCTAAATTTTATTTTAAAATCAATGTTGTTTTATTTTTGTTCCCACATGTTATTGGTTTTCTATGCATTATTGGTTGGTTGGTTGGATTTGAAATTTCTTGATGTAACAATGGACACTTTCATCATCATTTGTCAAGCGAGGATTTTTTAATTCAATAATTTTGAGGCATTAAAGTGATTGGAAAATATCATAGTTTTAAAAACAAGTAACATTTTCGTACAAGATATCTTTGAAACAAAGTTATAATATTGCAATTGTAATTGTTGATAACTTTTTTTATTTAAATAAAAGAAAGCAAGAATATATTTTCAATTTTTCATATTTACAAGTTAAGTTAGTTTCTTATTGTCATTGTCCATTTTTTATGGTCCTTATATGTATATATGTATTTTTATTTTGAGTATGTTACATTTTACAAAATATATTCTAAATTGTCAATCAGTTATTAAGGAAATTAAATTGTAAAGTTCAAACACATGTTTCTTGTTTTATTTGATTGTTCGTGGATTGTGATAAAAATGGTGTCATGCTTGCTTCCTTGTAGCTAGGTATTTTAAATATATATAGAAAATACATTTTGTTGATTTGGGTTCTCAAAAAAAATCATGAATATCAAATTATTTCATCTTTATTTCTAGGAGCAAATGTACACAAATTAGATTATAAAACTTTTTTAAGACAATTGTTTGCCATTAGTATGTTATTTTTATTAAATTAAAAATTGTTTCAAATTTTTGAACAAATAAAATCAACACTTGAAGCATTTACTTCTTTAATGAAATAATATTTTATGACTTAAAAATATCAATATTACAATTCATGGTTTTTTAAGCTATCCAAGTTGATTATCTTTTCACCTTGATTAATTAATGTGTCTGTTTTTTACCAAAGGCATATGGTTTAAATGACACATGTATTTTTTGACTACTAAACTTGATTAAAATGACTTATTTGATTATTTATCAAATTGAACCAAAATTGACCACCTTGCCAATGGGTTATAGTCAAATGGGACATTTGGTCTTGAGTTGGACAAAACAGAATGACATGTTTGGTCAAGATGACCAATGGTTTTTTAATCAAATTAACATCCTATATTAATGAATAGGCCTAACTATTTGATTATTATTTAAGTTAGGTAGGTAGACTTAAGTAAGTAGATAACCAAGGCAATTACTTACTTAGGCTTACCTAGCTACCAACCTATTACATAAATTAGGTAAGTAGCTTAGGTCTATTTACTTACCTAGTTACTACTTAGGTTAGGTAGGTAGCTTAAGCCTATTTATCTAGGTCTACCTACCTACCTACCTACCTACCTACTTCCTCCATCTTACATACCTACCTCCTACTTCCTCTACCTACTAACCTACCTCCAACTTACTTACTAATTACTTAACTTTTTTACTTACCTACATAAATAGTGACATGAAATAAACATGTGAATTAACAAAATTGACAAGAATTGTCACATTTTGGAGGTCTAGTCCATTGGTAACGACTTGATTTATTATTTTGAAAGTGAAGGGTTCAATTCCAAGTTATACTTGTAACTTATGTGCATGCTTAATGGATTGGGGTAAGTAGGCTAGGTTAAATATTTTACGTTAGGCTTATCAACTACCTACATGCTTGTCTTTTTATAACCCATTTAAACCCATTTACTATCTACCACAAAATTTTAGTAAAATTAGTGCAAAAATCGTAAAACGATATGTCTATGCAATTGTTGTGATCTAATTTTGCATAAAACTATGCAATTTTTGTGTATTAAATATGAACATTCATGTATGTGCTTAAAAAACAATGTTTCATCTATTTACACAATTAGATATTGAATGCATACAAATATTATTCATATTACCATAGCACGAAATTCATATGATTTTTATTCAAACCTATGAAACCTAGTAAATTTGTGATTAGTACCTCCCTATATATATAATTAATATTTGAAAAAAATTTGATTTAAATTTAGGTAAAATATTGACTAATCGAATGGTTCACTGTTTCTGAATCAAAATGACCAATCAAATAACCTCCTATTTTGATAGGAAAAAAAACCACATCTTAGTTACAAGAGGGGATCTAAATTGACTTGTCCAAATTGACAAGGTGGTTTTTTTTATGCCCATCATTTGGGGTTTTTAAATTATTATTATTATTTTTTGTAGGAGTGCATCATAATCATAACCATTATAATAATGTGATGCATTACCAATTGAAGTTCAAATATACTTTAAATTTAAACTTTGTGGTTTTGAATCAAATTGAAAAAACTATGATGGAACATTATTCTTTGTACATATGCATTGATTTGCAAAATTTTCATTGATAAAAATTATAAAATAAAATTTAATCCTTTTGTTAAAATAATAATTTTACGACAAACAATTGTATGTTACAAATGTATACTGCATCATTTCTATTTGCACCAACTTCATGACATAATGATAAATTAAGATGTGATCACTTTTAATTACACATTTTGATCAATAAACCTTTTAATTTCCCCCCAAATCATTTAATTTTTGTTTGTAGTGAAAATTACAACATTGTGACAATTTTTTGGATCAATGTACTATACAAGACACTCACAAAGTGTCTTTGAATTGAAAAATCAAAGTCTTGCATAAAAATATTCATGTATTTCATGTGGATTCATCAAATTATGTTATATTGGTCTTTAAGCCCCTTTTTATGGTTGATCAAGAAAGTTTTAATATAAGTCCCATGTTTGCAAATGCGAACCCAATGAAATAATTGGAAGTGTGATGAATATGGGATGCTTGGAGGAGGGCCATTTCCCACAATATTGAATAAGACTTTTAAATAATGAAAACATGGTAATTTCCATGAATGGAAACATAGGCTAACTTTGCACAAACAAAATGGGACTATACCGACCTATCTTGATATTAATGTTTATTTTTGTTAACATTTGTGTGATAACTGATCAATAATGCATTTCCTTAAAATTAATTTGATCATTCAAATCTTATTTGGAATATAGTATTAATGAAAAATCATTCATAAGAAATTTTTAATAGCAAGTGGCATTGTTGATAAAAATCAAATTTCACATGCAAGTTTATAGTCAAGAATGTGTGATAGTCTCCTTAATTTCATTCAGTCAATTGAGGGCAAATTGGGGGTGCGTAAATCAATGTAATTAGGACCTTGAAGGTAGGGTTGGAGTTCAAACTCCCATAGCAATGTTATGAATGGATTAATTGTTTTTTGGATCTAATTTTATCAAAACCTTGCATGCAACATATTTTTGCCTTTTGTTATTTGTATGTGAAACATTTTTATTGAATTTTGATAAGATGTATGGTCATGTGAAAGAAAGCAAGATTAATATGGGATGAAAAAAATGGACTATCAAATAAAATTTTCTATTCATCATTAGACAAATATATTTTGTTTTAACTAAAGCTTCTAAATTCAATGAAAATCCATAATGTGTTTTTTGTTTCCTTGTTGGAATTTAAACTATGTAAAAACAATTAAAAAAATAATTTCATCTTTTTTATGAGTGCCAATGGCAAAATGTACAATGCTTACACCTTACACTAATGCAATGTTTACTCCAATTGATGAAGTCTTCCACATTGGTGATGAATTGCACATGAAAATAACAAAAATGATTAAAATCTCCATGTTAACTTCAAATGGAAGTGGGTCATTGCTTGCATGTTGGTTTCCTTTCAATAGTTATCACCTTCAAGGTAATGTGATGACAAATGTGGTCAACATGGCATCACTAATAACAAAATCCATGACTTCTTGAAAAGTTGATCCAAGAGTCAATCCTAAAACCCAATGTCTTTGAATTGCCGTCTCAATCTATAAGAAAAAATCTAATCCCAAAAACCCAAAAATATAGCATAAACCTTTTCAACAAACCCATAAAATGGCATAACATTCATCACTGCCATTCAAGCAAAAATGATTGATTGATCTCTTGGGTGGTTAGGGTTCAGCTACACAAAACATTTCGTTGAAACAAACCTCAAGTTCTTTCTAAATCATCCACAAAAATTTGAATCTAGTACATGCATATCTTCACTATGGAAGTTTACACACAATGAGTTTCTTTTGTTGTAAAATGTTTTGGCACATCCAATTTGAAATTTTTTTTGCTATCATTGACTCATACCATGCTCTCCTAAATGCATGTAAAAAAGTTACAAAGTATAAAAAGGACGAGTTGTCGTCACTAGATGACATAAAATCAGGATAAAGATTGTGATGCAAGTATAGACAAAGATGGAAAGAGTTGGACATAGACAAAAGGAGTGAGTGTACAAGAAGCAACCAAATGGACGAGCTGATTTCTCTTAAACGCATCCTTCAATTGCCAAAGTGTTTAAGAGTATCGATAATATGTTTTGACAAAGTCTAACATAGGGCATTGGGACATTGGGTATTCTACATTACTTTTCAATGCAGTGAAAGAAGACATGACATCATTAAGTTATCGAAAGGTCAAGGCATGAAATGTATGTCGCACCCAGCATATATGTTCTTTAATCGCAATCATGCTGGTACAGTGATGCCACTTAACAAATTGGGAATTGAAAAAATAAAGAATCAAAAGGGTTTGCTCATTGGGCTGTTACACATGAAAGTATAAAACTTTTGAACTTCACTTAGAAGAGCCTGGAAAACGGTATATGGTTGAAGGGCATTTGAGGTCAGGTTACCTTGATGAAGGTAAGGTGCCACCTTCAGAAGTCTATCATTCTACCACAATAGAGATATCCATAAAGTCAAGAAAAGACAGCACCAGTACCCTGAGTTTGGTCATACACGGGGTGAGAGTATATTACCATTCAAGGGGGTGTGAAACTCAGAAAACCATCAATTTTGGTGGTAAACTGAGTTTCATCCTGTCTTTCATTTTTCTCGTGCGCCTCCATTGCTGCTACATAGATTTTCACTGCTCCTACCTGTACAGCTACTATAATTCTTCTCCAACCTTGTGCATTTAATGCTGGGATTCAGCGTTTCGTGTTGAGTTTCAGCGTTTCATACTGAGATTTAATAAAATCTCCTTACTTTACAGATACCACTAAATGAGGGGTTAGAGAGTGAAAGGAGGCCCAAAGACGGGTGAATTTGCGGATATCTGTAACATGTGAAGACTTTGTGTCATTTTGGACTCACTGAACAGGCCACCCATCATTAGTTCTTTCTCCTAAAGTATAATTATTTCCAAGATTTTAACTTAGTAGATTTGATCTGATTATATGATGGGTGCTTCCACCGAAGCACATTTTGCAGTTTATCTCCTTTCGTGTACTTAGCTATTAAAAAGGGGATTGCTTGCTTTAGTGTCACCCAATGCAGGAAGAGTGTTCAGCCTTCTCTGTTTGATTTAAGCAAAGAGTGTTGGGATTGTAGAGTAGAACTGTATCTATCTTACCACTTTAGCCGACAAAAAACCAAATGTTACTTACCATGCAGGCCAATATAATGGAAACTTGGAAGATGATGATGATGATGCCAAAAGGTTCAACAAGCTTAGGAATTGTTACTCTACTATATTTTTCTTTTCTTCGATGCTGGTGTGAATTGGTATTTGAGCCCTTAATTTGGGGGAGAGGACCTGATCAAACTGGATAGCTAGAGAGGACCCATGCACTCCAGGATTCCAGGCAGAAAGAAAGAAAGAAAGAAAGAGGGTTTTTTCCTCTCCTTGTTCCTTGGAGAAGAAAAAGAAACCAGTGTCATTAAGAGAATTGCTGAACTGACCTAAGTAAGATTCTAGTTTCTTCTCACAAGGTTTGGGTTGTCCTTTATTTTATGTGCAAATTTTTTTTTGTCACCGTTGTGAATTTTTTGGAAAAACTTTCTTTCGGGCCCAAGTTCAATGATTTTTTAAAATCATCGAAAAGAGAAAAAAGTAATTTAAAGATTGTCACATTTTCTATACGTGGTTCAAATAAGTAGCCAAAAATGTACTTGGGTTTTTCTTTTCTTTTCATAATTAAAGAGCCAAATTTGACTAAAACACGTTTCACACTGTATATATAGCAGCCTTGTTTTCACTGGCAAAATTTCACTAAAAAAGAAAAAACCAAATCAAAAATTGAAAATGAAGTGCTTTCTGAGGATTTCCAATTGCCAGAAGTGAGAAAAATAAAAATAGCCAAATTATAAAATTTTGGTTGGTTTTCAGGAAGTATCCAAAAAGACAAAAGGATGAATAAAGATTTGTACTTCATATTTGGTTGGGTTTTATAGTCAGATTTGACTAAATCTTCTTAGCGATGATTTCCATTTTTTTCCCACATCTTCCAATGGATGATCGTCAATTTGGTTACATTAAAAAAAATCCTTTAGAAAACACCAATAAATAGAGCAATAACCAGGGAAGGGTTTTTAAAATTCAATTTTCTGATATCCAAAAAATTGTTGAATTTTTCCAAAAATGTAGCAAAATTTGTAGTCCAATAGACACTACCAATTTTTATTTTTTTAAACCAATTTCTTTTGTCAAAAACATGAAAAAAAATTCCCCAAAAAAAATATAAATAAATAAATAAATAAAATAAAATCAACACTTGGGGAAAAACTAGGAAGAACTACAAAATTTGTTAAGTAGTGTGGAGTGTTACTTCAACTATCAGACACACCATGTGAGAAAAGCACAACACAAAAGCACAAAGTATGTCCATATATTTCTTGCAGACCCCATGCAGACCCAACACTCGGAAAGATGTTCCAAGTCCAAAAAAGGCTTGACCAGATGAAGTGGATGCCAGTCATGCATGCCTCAGTTTTGTTGTGTCCTTTCAAGCAAACTAAAAGGTAGGACTTGCTTGCACTCATTCATTCATTCATTCATTCATTTGGTCACTTGGTTCAGACTGATGTTTTTTTGGGGCACACACACAAGCTGCTGCACTGACCTTGGCAATCAAGCAAAGCCTGCTGGGAGTGTGATTGATTCTTTTCATTTTGAGCCTAGGCTAGAAGCCAAGTGATGTCAGGATTCTAAAAATCATGTCTTTCAGTCACTTGTGAAGCAAGCAACAGGAAGGTACTTTTTAGTTGGTACCCTAAACCCTAAACCCTTAACTCTTCATGAAATGCTTTCCAGAGGGGTTTAGGATTTAGGGTTTATTCATTCTGCTTCTTTTCAAAATGCCCCCACCCTTACTTAATGAATGAAAAGTTCTGCTCCATAATGTGCCTCCAGCTACACCATAGAAAGTTTTCTGCCAGTACTTTGTGTATATAAAGTGCTTTCCGCATAAAGTTAAAGGCTGCCTCAATTTCAGCAGGGTGACCCTTCTTATACCCTGCCCATACAAGTCAAGTATTGGATACTCTAGAGTTGGATTTGTTTGGACTATATTCTAGAGACTATTGATGAATAACCAGGCCATACATAACACATACTAGGGACAGAGTTTTGGTCAAAGGATTTATTTACCTCACAAGTTCTTACATTTTTAAAAAACTCATGAGAGAACCATGTGCCTAGTTATAAACCCTAAGTGATTCAAAAATTTTAAAATATCCTACCTAGCCAGTTATGGAAAATTTTAATGATCAACTAACCATTGGTAAGAAACCAACAAGTCAAGTTCAAGGTATTGTAGATATAACCAAAACCCATAGTTTTGTTTCAAGGCAATTTTCAAATTAGATTGAACTCAAGATCTACTAAGTTTCAAAATTGAGCTCGGACCCAGATTTGGAAAATTGAAGGTTTTTCTTATGGAAAACCCAACACACCACTGATTATGGCCTTCTCTAGAAATTAGGTTCAAGGTGTTTTTATGATTGGGTTTTGGAGTTTGAGTTTGTAGCATTTTTCCTTTTAAGTTTTTTTCATCACCATTGACATTTTCTTTTTTTTTTTCTTTTGACTTGCTTGAAGTTAATCTTTTGACTCCTCTCTTTATATTTCCCTCTTTTTTCCCTTTTTTTTTGGGCCTCCTTTTTATTACACACATACACATTAAAAAAACTCCATGTCATGTACTTTCCATCCAATCAACATTTATTTTCAGATTTTTGCCATTTGAATCAATAACCCTAAACTTGAACAAGGTTTTATTTTTTCAAATTTGTCAAGTAGTTGGACATACAATCATCAACAAGAGAATGAGTCAATTTTGGTTAAAAGTCAACCAAAAAAATGAAAACTTTCTAGGATCTTGCCTTGTTTTTGACCTCCAAGAACTCGTTATTTAAATATGGGGACTTTTTGGATAAATTTGTTTTGGCATTCCTCAAGCTTTCATCTTCTAGAGGTTATATCCCATTTTGTGACATAGTATTTGGGTTTCCCTTCAATGGTGCTACAAATGTTGCACTTGACTAAATGCATTTTCACGCCAACCTTTGCCCCCTTTGCCCATGATGGTTTGGCCACCCATGTTTCTTGGAACTTACATTTGTTAGGATCATAGGTCTTCCTCTTCTTCTTTAGTGGTTGCTCCAAATGTAAATCACCCAAATTAATAGGCTCTATATCAATTGTAATGCAAGTGGTGTTGACAAATCATCCATTGGGGCTCAAATCCACAAACTCTTGAACACATGTAGTAGAGGTGTTGTGGCTCATCTCACATTATTACTTAAACTAGCATGCAAAGACAACCTTGGGGATAGACCCATGCTTGTAGAAGCAACATTCCTATTATTAAGAAAAAATTAATCAAAGTTTGTGCCTTTTGGGGTTGAAATCATGATTGAAAATGTTGAAATTTGCAACTATTCAATCTACCCAATGTTTAACACAAAAAGAGTCAAGCTTGCACACATATGAATATGTTCACACAATGTTGTGTATGCAGGATTGCCAAGCACAAGCAAATTCAAAATTGGCAATTGCAACTTATGGTTTCTCATGTGACAATTACCAAGATGGGTTTGTTTTCTAATAAACTTACAAATTGTTGATGTTCAATCTTTAGAAGCACTCTTCCCATTGCTGCTTATGGAAGAAAATAAATGAAAGTTTTCAACAATACAACTAATAAACGTTCTTGAAATTCGAGTCTTCGCTTATTAGCATTAACATCATGCAACTACACTCACTTTACTAATTTTAAAATCTCTTTCAAGAATTGAGGCCTTAAATTATCTTAGTTAATGTGTTATAAAAACATACTTATTATTGATTCTACAAAATGTACTAACTACATCAATGTGTGGGGCCTAGCAATGAGGCTAAAGACTTTGTGAGAGGTGTGAGCACTAAACATGATGAGGAAGGCTAAGGGGGTTGTTAATGTATGTGATTCATTAATTAGATTGATGGTGGCCAATGATTCAATTAGTGAGTTGATAATCTACCATACAACAATATGGCTATGATTGACATGTTCATATTAGGGTTACTTTTGGCTAAATGGATGATGACTTTAATATCAACCTAGCTCCATCTCTTTATTGAACTTTAGCTTTCGGGCACAATGATTCCAAATTTTTAGCTTTGTTGTAAATGTATATGTAATAACCACCTCCACAAGTGGACATTTGGCAAAATTTAGCCCAAAAAACAATTAGTGTGTTGATGGTTGTTAGATAAACACTCTTTAACAAGTCTAAGGTTATGTGGTAAAAGCAATTCATTGTATGCAATCAATAATGGAGGATGGACATTGCTAAATCATAAACAACCACATTTTGGGAACAAACGATTCCTCAACTCCTTGATACATCCTTTTGAAAATTTACAAATGAAATGCACTTTCAAGGTTTCCAAATTGGCTTTGACAGAAGGGTGCTCTAGATTGTATGCTTGTGTACCTTACCCCTAAAGCTTTTTTAGGGGATTGTTGCTTATTCATCATGTTGTGTTCCTTCTTTCAATATTTTGTTTTTTTGTTTTTTTCTTGGCTAAGAACTTTTTTTCAAGTGAAATTCTTTTGGTGTTGTTCCCTTCTTTTATTAAAAAATATTAGAATCATGTTGATGAGTAGGTCCAAGATTGATGAGGCCTTAATGTTGCACATGTATAAGTTTATGGACAAGGCTTGCTTCAAATTTCCTTGGGTTTTAATGCTTCAAACTTTGTAATGTCAACTTTATTTCAAAATGTTAAACAAAAGAAAAACCATAAAAATTGGGGATATTTATTTTTCATTTTAAAATATACTTGGCCATATAATAACTATGAATTTTTTAAGACTTGAACTTGTGATAAGATGGGAAAAAAATAGAAGAATCCAACTAAGAGTAAGCTAAAAGCATGGCAAAGGTTAAGGAAAGTGACATATTCACCCAAACATGAAGGGAACACGTTTAGGGAAACACATTCAAGACTTTTAATAAACATTTCCCCTTTTCAAGTTGGGAGTTCAAAATGTTCAATCTAGAGTTTAAATATCATAATACCTTTTTAGGTTTGACACTCAAATGTCAAACAATTATTTTACTTTTCAAAATCCATTTCAATAATAAATAATTTAATATTTTTTGAAATGTTTGTAATAAATATATAATTTTTAGGGCAACTTTTTTAGATTTTAAATATCTAAATGATTTTTTTTAGGAGGGGACAATTACCTTGAGTTTGCAAAATACATGAGTAAAAATGTAGGGTGCCATATATCAATTGTTGTGTAAATTTTACACTAAAAAATAGGGTTATATTTATTTTGAAAATAAAAATACATTTGATATAGGGTATGTGTTAATCCTTGGTATTAGAATAATAATAAAAAAAACTATGTATTAAAAATTGTTTAAGTACTATAAGTTGTTGATAGGTTCAATTAATAAATTAGTTAATGAACTAATACTAATGAATTTAAATAGTAAGCTCATAAATAAATAAATAAATAAGAATAATAAATCAAGTAGTAATGGATTGGAATGTAAAGAGGAAACAATGATGCAATGGCTATGGATTTAAAAGTGGTGAAAATCATGTAGATTACACATTGATTATACTTATGAGATGTATATCAAATGTTCTCTTCAAACTCATGAACTTTTGATGAACTTTTGTATTTTTTCATTCAAGAACCTCATATGCCTAAGCTATAATGGAAGTTATTTCATGCTTACCTAAACATTTATAACTTTAAGCTTATTAAAATTAAAAATTTAAATGAATACATGGTATTGAAAATATTTTGCAATGTCAAACTCCATTATCCAATTGAATACAAATAAAGAAAGAAATAAAAGGTAGTTAAAATATGCACATTAAATAATTAAATAATAATAAGGTGGGGAAAAACAAAATTACCTCACCTAATACCCACCCCAAGTGCTTGTTTGACACATGTATTTTGGAAAGTTAACACTTAGTGTTCCCCTTGGGCAACTTTAATTACATTTTGTACAATTTTGTTTTGCAAAAATGGGGAGAGATAATTAATGTTTTATCAAATTATAGGATAAAAATATCTTATTAATTATTGGATATGTATTTTGCAATGGTGGATTGGCTTGAACCAAAAAGCTTCTAGGTTACACAAGTTTTTGTATTTTGCCTTTGTTGCATGTGCATGGACTATTGGTCTTCTTTTATTTCTTTTTTCAAGGTTGGACTAATTCCGAATCGAGGATGCCTATTCTCTTCACCTTTATTTTGACAAGGGATATTATTGTCTCCACTTGAACAACTCACTTTTCCAACTCCTCTTCTTTTGCTTGGACCTCCAAAACTTTCTTTTCAAGCTACAATTCTATAACCTAGAATCTATAGCCCTCTTTTGTGACTCCCCTTTCAAGATCATTTGCTTCAATTTTTCCCACATTTACCTCATACAAAACATCACATTTACAATCCCCAAACCTTAATCGCTACAAAAGAGAAAAAATATAGGTAGTGTGGTAGGAGAAGATTTAGGTGTCATAAAAAATTAGCATAGTTCCTAATTTTTAACATCTAGGAAATTGGGGTAATAATTTCCTTCAATTTTGGCATTTCAAACATGTAATTTTTAGAAAAATTGGTATAATTCCCAAAAGCGATTAATTACCACCAAACCTAAAAAGGTACTATGATATTCAAATTTTGCATTCCTTTAATGATTTTGGGCATCATTCAAAATAAGCGTGAAAAATTACTAGAATATATGGCTTTTGATATGCTCAAAACGTAATATTATCCCTAATTATAAACATTGAAAAAATAAAAACAAAATTGGCCAAAATACTTTTGAATGTTTATATAACATGATTTTGATTAGCAAGTTGTGTTTGAATTGATAGAATGTGTACATTTTGTGCTGTGTGTGTGAGAAAGAGAAAGAATGAGAAAAAGATGGTCTTTAATTTCAATTTGGAGTCCAATAAAATTAGATCCCAATTTTGTTTGGTTTGAACAAATGAAGAATGGATTATTTAACTTTAACATAACATTAAGCCATTTTGATGTTTGGAAATGTTTTGTTGTTTAAACTTGGCTACGACAAATTAAGGAACGTGTATTAATTTCAAAGATTGTTGTTGTAATTTTAATTATAAAATTACCATGAATTTTAATTGACAAATTCATTGGTTATACAAGGCGAGGGAAATGTGTTTCACATGATGTAACATCCATAAAAAAGGTTTGAATTTAACATTTAAATTAAAACATATTTTATTTCTTTTGTTATAACCCAAAACTTATAAATATTGGTTTACACTATTATTTTTATAAAATGACCTATAAGTAAGAAAATTTTATATTGGCACATTTATATTCAAATTTCCCATCATAACACCTAAATTACAATTCATACATGTGTTTATTAAACATTTGTACCCATTTTTACTCATATTAATGGTTAAGAATCCAAGTTGGGTTAAATCAAAACTTTGACATCTCTTTTCTTACAATTTTTTGAACTTCAAATGTTAACAACATAAAATGTGTTTTCCACCGAGAGATTCATTAAATAAGACAATTTATAGTTGAGAATTGTTGCAAGAATTTAAAAAGTTGCATTGGAAGGATATAATTGAGAAATTAATTGCAAGGTCATTATAGGCAAATAATGGATTTCTAGTGCGTGTAAATATCATGAGAGTGAAATGTGATTTATGAAAATTAAAAAACCATATGAATTTAATTTTTTTTATAAAGTGAAGTTGAAAACCTTATAGGTTAATTAATAAATAATAAATATTAGTAGTGGGGCTTTTGTGTCATTGGTTCAAGTACATTGAATGTTTTGTGAAGTCACCCATCCTAATACTATTCTAATCAAAGTGGGCTTAACCTTCAAAGTTCTTATGGAACATTGTTACATTGGAGAGGACTTTTTCAAAAGCAAAAACACTTAAATTTTATTTTGTTCCATTGGTTTGAAAATTGTTTAACAACAAATGTGCACATTACTTTGTTAAGGAATTTGCAATCATACCAAAAATCCATGTGAGGGGCCTTGTGGGAGGGTGTTGGTTAAAATATTATGGAGGGACAAAATACCATTGGTGTGAAATGCAAGTTGAAACTTATGAAAAATTTAATCTATTATATTACCTTTTGTGAAACAAAACAAAATAAAATTTAATCACAAATTTTCACAAATAGTGGGAAGTGTGTAAGAGTAAAATAAAAAGATTCTCAAGATTTCAAGTTGCATTCACACTTTGGGAGTTGGGATTTACAAGAAGTGTAGATTATGAGGTTAAAAGAGTCAATAGATGTTTAGAGACAATCTGCCATCCTTCAAACCATTATATTGGACTAACATTGGCAATATTCAATATATGGGGCTTGACCTTTCAAACCATTCATAACTTTCGAAAAATCATTTTTCTTTGCCAATGTTAACTCAATGTATCTAAAATTGCCCATAATAATCTTATTTTTCTTAATCATCCCAAAACTTTCATCCCCATATTTTGATCACAAAGAGTTAAGGAGTGCACCCAAGAATGCACCCATGTTTCAATAATTATATTGTTCTAGAATTAGATTCTACTACGAACACTTGGTTGTTGAACTTGAGGTGCATCCTAATCAATTTTTGTTAAAAGGGTTAGTACCTAGTAACAAAAAGTTAGACATACACCTTGACGTCCACTTTACTTAAATGTAGTTAGAAATTGAACCACAAAACCTAGGTACTAGTAGGTCCTTGTGTTTTTTCCCTCAGAGTTTCCATTTTTGTTCTTTCTCATTACAAGCAGGAAATTCATTCCCTTCCAATAATTTTAAAAGAAAAACCCAAAAAAAAAAACCCAAAAAAAAAAAACAAAAACTTTCCCAGATTTTGCTTATAACCATTGGGTACATCAAGACCCCCCGGGTAAGTTAGAAAGCTCTATTGGGTGGGTGGGTGGGTGGCTCATCAGTCGACCTGCTGGACCGGTTCCGGATGCAACTGGCTGGGCCGGTCAGCAGGGCAAAGAACCCAATATTCAGTCTTTTCTTGGACACAAAGAGAGCGTCGGAGAGGAAGGGACGGAGGCACACACACACACGAGCGAGAGAGAGAGAGATCTTGAGAGAGAGGAGAGATGGCGTGATTTGGGTGGATCGGTGTGTTTGCCTCCAGTGTCTCTCCTCCTCTTGTATCTTTGCCACAATTTTTCTGAGACTCATTTGGTTGTTTTGGTGGGGTTTTGTTGTTGTTGTTGTTGTTGTTGTTTTTGTTGTTTTTTGGTTGGTTTTTTTCTGTTCCGGTTTGGCATTTGTTTATGCCAGGAGGTAATCTGTCTATCTCCCTTTCGAAGAGTGCCCAATTGGGTGGCTGCTTCTCTTGCCCGATGTAGTGGCCAAATTGGTGTTTGACGTTGTTTTTGTGAAGTTTGGGGAGTTGTGGATCCGGGGATTGTGGAGCTTGCTTTGTCACTGTATGGATTGGTGACGGAGTGGTGTTGTTTGGGAGGAGGAGGAGGAGGAGGAGGAGGAAGGGGGCGAGAAGTGGGGGAACAGAGTGGAAGAGGAAGAGGAAGAGGAGGAGGAAAGCAGTCGGGGGGGAAGATGGTGGGTGCAAGCAAGGAGATGGCAGTATACTGCTTTGATACTTTGGTGGCACATTACACTGGTGACGTTGTGCCGGCACCCGGATTCGAAGAAGGCCAGTTGTAAGTTCATCACACAATTTCTTTCCCTTTTTTCTGTTCCCGTTTCCAACTTCTGATTTCGGTTTTCGGAGAGAGAAGTTGTTTTTTTGGTTTCTCCCGCGTGTTTTCGGCATCTGCTTTAGCTCTTCGTCTATTTGTCCTGGACACCTTTTGCTTCCTTTGTCTTTTGGAATTTGATGGAGGGAGAGGAGCGCCATGCCTCCTTGTTTCTTTCCAACTTTGAGAGCTTTCCGAGCACTTTGGGTGGAAGGTTTTGTTTTCAGCCATCTTGGAGAGTTCATCAGCAGGATCTAGACTTGTGTGTTGGTGGGAGGCTTCTTCTTCGTCTTCTTCCAATCCCTTTGTCAACAAAATGTCTCCTGACAGTTCTCTACAAGATAGTGTTCTCAGTGGATTGTTTGGTGATGATGATGATCTTGGACTTTGTGTCCGTCTCTTTTGACCCTTGCACTTTCATGATGAAAGAACATGAAGCAAGGGTTGATTGTTGAAGGAATTGTATGTCAAAAAACATTTGGGGTACTTCCCTGATCTGGTGAGAACTACTGCCCTGATTGGTGTGTTATAGTTTTTGTCATTGCCATTTTTTGTTTGTACCAGGATTTGTTGGGTGGCTCTGGGTAGTCTCATGAGTTTTTTTTCCTTGGCAGATTTGTACGGCCTTAAAAGTTTGAGTGTGGGCCATGGTGTTGTTGGTGGTGTGTGTTTTGTGGGCTTCTCTTTTTGCAGCCCTTTGTTTGTCACATGGAAGAAAGTGTTGAATGGTGGGGAGCCACGCCTGCGGGGTTGCATTGGTACACTGGAAGCCCGATGCCTGATCACTGGGTTTAAAGATTATGCACTCACCAGGTAGCTCTAGTTTATGGCAATGGGTTGTTCTGCCCAACCCTTTTTCTCACTGTGCTGGGGTTCTCATGCAATCTTTCTTTGCCAGTCTTTTCTGTACTGGTATTTGTACCAGTTATACTTCTGGGGTCTACCCCAGAGTCTCTGGATGTATGTTACTTGTGGTTTTAGTGGAGGATGATGTTTGTGGTAGATGTTCTGCCTTTCTAAGATTATAATCTAAGCACATGGTATTATTCACATCTGGTCAATTAAAGGGTACTTCATCCTGTCATGTGCTTGTGATCAGGCTTCCGCCTAAAGTTGGTTGATCATTTGGTCAATCTGATGGGTTGAGTTCTTTTTTCAAGGACGTGTTGAAGGAAAGATTCATGAGAGGTTTCCAGAAACCCCCCTTCTTTTGAAGGATGGATGAGAGATGTCAGGTGAATTTGCACAACATCGTGCTGGTCCATCCAGCACCTGAGTTGTCGACATTGCAGAGGAAAGAAAAGATGGGGATTGTGAAATGAAGGCAGTCTGTAGTTGACAGAGATCTTGTGCCTTATGCATTCTTACATCTTAACAGATGAAGCATTGCTGTGTCTTCATCTGTTTTCATAAAAAAATTCTCTTAGACTGTATCAGTGCATGTCTTGTTTAGTGGGAGATGTTTAGGCAGGCTATGAGAATCACTGTGGTCTGTTTTCAGTGCTTTGCGGGATCGTCGCTTTCCACCTATCCAGGCTAGGGAGATTCCTTACTTGGAATGCACTGTATCCCTCCTCACAGACTATGAATCTGCATCTAGTTACCTTGATTGGGAGGTATACTCAAGAAATTGCTTCAATTGATCCCTGTTTTGTACCCTAGTACTCATTTGCTGCAATGTTCTAGTTTGGTATCAGGTATCATCCTTGAGGTCTTGATTTGGATTGTTCATGTCATTGATTGCTCAGAAGAATGAGTTGTAAAGCACTGTATATTTGGTTGTTGAAGAGAGTTGATGTCAAATGCTATTTTCCAGGTTAACCAGATTGGATTCACTAAGACAGTGGTCTTGTGTGAGGGAATTTGTGCTCTAACAAAAGCATTTTGGTTATCGAGCATGGTCAGATTGGGAAGCATGGGATGATTTTGGAATTTACTGATCCTGAGAGTGTGCGACGCAGTGCCACTTATCTTCCTGAAGTTGCGGCACAGGAGGGTGTGCAAATCTGGAACCCCTATTGTGTTACCCACTTGAAAATTGTAAATTGTCACCACAATTTGCAGTCTGAAGAATGACAACTTGTATTCTTTAGAGATGTGGAAATGATGTGTAATTGCAAGTTGAGGGCATTCTGGTTGGTTACAGGCTGGACAAAGGTTGAGACGGTTGATTCTTTGGTACGCAAGGCAGGCTACATGGGACCATTGACAGAATCTATGCGACGCAAATTTCGGATTACACGTTATCAAAGCTCACTGTGTACCATGCATTACAGTGAGTATGCAGCTTATGTGAAGCGCATCCGTGGGGCTACCCCACTGCTCACTGTCAAGTGCTGATGGGCACCGATGCCCTGTGTCACCGACCTCTTTCCTTCATCCAATTGGAAGAGGGTATGAAGAAGAGGGCCTGTGAGTTGATGATATCAAAGTATTGTAAATGCATCACTGGCATTTTGAGGTTGCAAATTTACATGCACCTTTGCAAGCAACTCAGAACCTTTAATTGATGGATTGGGCACCTTCTGTAGAGCTGTTTCACCGGTGTCAAGCCAGATGGCTATTTGATGTTCTCAGGTTTAGAGATAATAGCTTGTCAGTTGAAACACCCTGCCACTCTGCTGTTGCTTCCATTCTTGATAAGCATTGAGGCCATTGCTACAATGCTGATTCGAATTGACTTCAATAAACAACCCATCTCTTTTTAGATACCAAATTGGCAATTCAAGCATGATGGCTGATTATCCCGCTTGTTGTCCTCTTTGTGGGTTGCTGTGCATTCTTGATTCATCTCCATTACATCTATTGGTTTTGCTCATTTAGGTGATAAGCTTCCAACTTCCAGACCTATCCTATGTTTGAAACTTGGGTGTTGCACCTCACTACTGCTGATGATCAAACTGACATAAGATTAGAATATTAATATGTTTTCATTTGTTCCTTGAATCCTACAATATCAATTACAAAATTTCACAATCATGTACATTTGCATGATATTATTTCCACTTTTATTGATAGATATGAAACTTCAATTTATCAATTGTTTATTCAGAATCTGGAAGATGGATGTTTGATCTACATTTTCTTAGTTCTTGAGGCATTGCACTGCCCACAAAATAAAATCGTACAACTTGTTGTGGGTGTCAAACTTCATGTCGTGACAATTTGAATTTTACCCATCATGATGTTATGCATTATTTCTAATTATGTCAATGACAAATAATTTTTGATATTTTATAATGTGATGATAATTTTTTTTTGCTACCTTTTTTTTGCATAACCTTGTCTTTATATAGACAAGAGCAATAATATTAGTGTATTAAATATATAGAGGGTGTTGAATAGGCTTGTGTGTAGGTGTGAAAAAAATTGTTATGGTCAATGAAATTGTTGGATTTGATGGTTTGAATTCTTTTTAAAAATTTATCTTGAGTGAACTAACAATTAAATGTGTAATAGGGTTTGATAGGTTTGTGATTATTTTCGAGGACCCATTGAAATGGTAGAAAGAGACCATTATTTTTAATGTTCGATAGAATAGAGGTTGTGTGTAGGCTTGGTGATTTTTTTTCAAGCTAATGGGATTGCTCAATTTGGTGATTTGAATTTGTTTTTTTCAGTTATCTTTAGCTAACTATAGGTCAATGTGTAACAATGTTTTTTTTCTTGTGAATTATTGCTTGATTTCTACTTTTCTAAAAGGGCAATTGTCATTACAAAGCGCAAAAAGTAAGGGGTTGAAATTACTTGAATTTTCTTTTGGAGGGAGTGTGTTGTCACATTTATGTCTATTAGCTATAATTTTAAAAGTTCCTTGAAATAATATTGTTAGTTAAGTCAAAATTTGTTTAAAGATGCTCATCACTTTAGTTCCATCAAGAAATTGAAAACAAAAACATCGATGTGTAATGTCTATTTACAAATACGGCTTTAACACATTACTTTTGCACTTTATTGGCCGTGCTTACCAAGGTTAGGATATTGTGTTGAAAACCATTATAGAGTATACTTGCTTCAAGGTACTTTGGCCCCTACATAATAGGCTATCCTTTTTACAATCTCGTCAATCCAATTTTGACAAATGTAAGGTGAGATTTTGTAGTCATCATTCAAAAAACTAGTCATTCACTCATTGGAAATTAAAAAATCTAATGGTTCAAAATGATGTAGATGTAAGGAGGATCATTTTCAAGTGTTTAAGGCTAAGGCAATTTAGGGTTATGTAGTGTAGGCCAATAACATAGGGGTTGTCATTTGTCTCCAAATGGAAGTTCCACCATTGCAAGAAGCTCTTCCATCACGATGATTGTCTTTCTTGCAAGCTATTTTTATTGTTGTCCACATTGGGATGATTATCTTTCTTGCAAGCATGTTTTATTTACTTTCACATTCTTTCAATTCTTTTGACAATTCAAAGTGTTTGGCAAGTTTGCTAGAGGAAGGAGCTGAACTACTTGAACAACCTTGTTTTTGCAAGGTACATATGTAATCAAACATTATGTTTAGCAAGTTGTTTTGTAGGTTCTAAGGATGTTACATCATCATTGATCTCCCTAGCTTTCCATGTGCATGGAGGAGCTTTCAGTTTGAGGAGGAGAGTATTTCTAGTAGAACTTGAAAAGGAGAGAATTTTAAGTATGTGATTTTGGTTGTGTTCTAGCAAACAAGAACAATAATGCAATATGTTCAATTTTTTTAGGCAATTGTAGAAACAAAGGGGTTCACAACTTGAAAAAGAGAGCACTTATAGTATGTGCTTTTGGTTTTGTTTTAACAAACATGAACAATGATATAATATTGTTCAATTTTTTTGGACAATTGTAAAAACAAAGGGTTCATAACTTGAAAAGCAAAACCATGGGCAACTTGTTGGCAGAGAAATACCATTGGAACCTCTTGTGGGTTTACCTATTATTGAATTTAATCCTCTTGAACAAGTTCCTTTTTCATAAATAGGTAAACTTAATCCTTTTATTGATTCTTTTTTCCATCAATTACTTATTTATCTACCTATTTATTTATTTATTTAACTATCTACGTACCTACTATTTATTTACCTACTTACATATCTACCTAGAAATCTACCTACATACCTACCTATATTTTACATATATAGGTATGTACATCCAAAAACATGGGTAGGTAGGCATGTGTATTGATTTATCTATCTAGTTAAGTATCTACTTACTTGCTTATGAAAAGAATTGAAGTCCAAATATTGTCGTACACATTAACAAAATATTTCATTAAAGTACAAATAAACATGTTAAATGCCTTTGGTATCATTGATAAAATGATGTGATGGTTTGATGGCCGAAACATTAGTGTGTAGCCAAGAAGACTAATCCCCCTTATCAACATATATTATGTGAACTGTATATATTCATATATATGTGTGTGTGTAAATGTATAGTACTTAGGTGGGTTGTGGATAGGTAGGTAGGAGGCCATGGTGAGTAGGTGTTTATTATTTATTATTTATTAATATTTATATCATTTAAAAATTGAACTATTTTTCAATTATTATTTTTTGGCTATCCAATTTTTTGTCCAATTTAACTAATCAAAAAAATTATTTTATGATCAATAAAAAAACTACCAATCAACTTAGACATGTTCAAATTGACCAAATGTCAAAATGAATGATTTTTGGTAATAAAATTTTAATCAAATAAATCATGATTTCTTGTGGTGTTGGGACCCAATGTTGATGGTGGTTTGTTGGTGATGCACATGGCCAAACCAAGAAGAAATCATGGTTTTTTTGTAATAAAATAAACCATGATTTCACGTAGTGTTGGGATCCCAAACATGGCCAAACCATATACATGTTAATCTTTGTTCGAAGCCCAAATTTTGGATTGATTTGTTATTTAGAACCATTCTTTCCAACCCAAGGTGGGAAGGACTTGGTTGCCACAAACGTTTTGACTAGTTCAAGGTTTTTTTGCCCAAAGGTCCCAAATTCCATCTTGCAACTTAACCATGGACTTTAACTTAAATTGTTTTGAAGGGAACACATTTGTTTTCTCACAACCCTTTGCCCACTTTGACATGTTTTGTGCTTTGCAACAACATAGTTCGTTGGGAGTTGAACCCAACTTGGCATTTGGTGTTGTGCAACCCCTACCACTATGGGGTTACTCCATGGTGGTCTCAACATGGGCCATGAATTCAAGAATAAGTGGACCCAAATTTAATTTAATTTAAAAAATTTAATCTTTTAAAATTGTGATTTATACTATTCACTTGCACCACATGAGCTTTATGTTACCCACCTATGTATACATTATGGAAAAATTGTAGACACCTATATAGATTACATAAGTAAAGATTTGTGTTCTTGAAATGTTTTTAACATTTATTTTTGATATTCATGACCCTTTAGCATTAAGTGTCAAATTACACCATTGTAAAAAAATTTATTTTTTCCTCAATTATAGTCATTAAGGCATGGTTTAATTTTTTGATTGAAACAAAAAAGTGAGAACTATGACAAATTTGTAGACATGACTACAATGGCCCTTCAAGACCTTCTAGTTTGACCTTCAAAAATTACTCAAAAAATTATGGTTGCCTATCTATTAAAAAAATAAAAAAGGGAACTATTTGACATCCTCCTAGAAATTAAAATCTTAAGAAAAAGGGAAGATACATTTTATTTTTAAGTTCTTGAACAAAAGAACCCTATCAAAACAAATTATTCAAAAGATGGCATACACATGGAAAGTTATATATAATGTTGGTGAATCAACTATACATTTAGGATTAACCATTCCATTGAACAAGTCAATTATTGATTTTAAACCATTTAGTGATGAAAGATGTGATGTTTTGATTTTAAAAAAAAACATAATTAAGACCATTGGTATTGGATGAAATATTATAATATGTAGTTGATTGTTTTCATTCATTGATAAAAGGCTATGCATAATCAAATGTAACCATAATAGTTTTTTCGGCAACACATAAAACAATAAATAAAATCTTTTATGAAGATTATCCCACCATTCAAAATTATTGAACTCTTATCATAACAAAAATACAAGAAGTACAAGATGGTCATAATTCCAATCATCTATTCACGTGTATATAATTCCCAATTCAACCAAAATGAAACATGAATATTAAATTGTGTTCAAGTCTTATTAATGAAAAAAATAGCATTTGATCTTATGGTATATTTAAACATGGTTTAACATACATAATTTGATTTATGTACAAAAGAAAACCTTTATTTGCTTAATCTACTTGAATAAAAGAAAATTCATTGTTGATGCAATGGTAAAAGAAAAATAAATTGATTTGAAATAATTTCAAAATATGATCTGTTTTTACTAGTCTTGGAAAAAATTCAAACTTCTTATCTAAATATTCAATCTCCAAACATTTGATCTCTTAATTGGCATTAACATGATATAATAGTTGATCTTAATTTACAAGCATCACATATATTATGCCTCAATGAAACATGAATAAACAAAATGAAAATTGAATGTACTGTGATAGTAACAAATCACAAGTTTTCAATTTTGTCATGTTATGACATCCATGGCACTATTATGCTTTATGATAAAATAACACATTACATGCACATAAAATACATACAAAGAATGGAATTGGAATTATTACAACAACCTCCAACTTTAACATAAGAAAGACATGTTATTTATAAACGCCTCACAATACATATTGAAAGTTTTCTTCAACTATTAGAATGCATTTATGTAAAAGCTCCATATCATTGCCCTACAACGTTCATACGTGATTTTAATGTGGACATGTTAGAAAACACTTCATCACTAAAACAATTAAAGGATCATATTTACTCTAATATTTTTTGGAAATCACAACAATTTGTAATTCACAATTAGATCATGTATGGAGTAATTCCATTTTGACAACATGTCAATCAAGAAGTACATAAGCTTATTGGACTAATCATATACCAATATATTTCATGTACTGAATCATGTATTTCACTTTTTTTCATTAAAAAAATGCATAAAAAGCTATAAGATCATTTATAAAAAAAATCCTATCCATCTAGTGTAAAAAATAAATAAACAGATATATTCAAGGCACTAGCATAATGCTTTAAAAATTTAATTTATTAATACCAAATTATAGATATTTACAAAAGTCAATATCAATGATTTAAAAGTAATAGTTTACATTGAACCATAATTAACAAAATCACAACAAAGAAATGACATGTATATTAAATGGTTATAAGAACTTAATATGGAAACAACCTCTATAACCATTCAAAATTGAAAAAATACTAAAGCAATTGGTTTCTTTCACTTCATTTTGTCATCATCCAAATTTTAAATTTCACTTTGTGTTAAATGGTATTTGCAATGTACATCCATCAACTTGGTTGGATGTTTGCAATACCCACAAGATTTAAATATATATACTATATAATTAAGCACCACATGTCCACCAATAAATATCCACCAATTTCAAAAAAAATTATGCACATGTAATCTAGAATGAATTCAATATATTCTTGTTGGTATTTGAGAATTTCACATAAGGATCAACCACTTTAGATAGAGGTTTACAATAAAATGAAATGTGCACAAACAAGAACATGCAATACATATCCACCTTCAAATCAAATTATGGTAAATACACATTATTGCCTTTGCATCTAAACAATTGTGCAATAGTATCCATAATGTTCTATAAAGTAGTTAAGAAGAAATAGTCATACATATGTTTGGATGTTTTGAATTATCACTTACAATTTTTATTGAGTACTTTTGCCTTCCACCAATTTAAAGTTGAAACAATTAGCTAGATTCCAAAGCAAAAAAACATGCAAACTAAAAGATTTATATCATTTCTTCTTAGGGACCTTATTCAAGCATTGAAAGGAAAAAGATAAACTATCTCATAACATAAAATGGTAAATAAAAAGACATCATCACTTGGAATACACTCCATGCTTTAAAACTTTTGTGCTTTAGATTCAATGTTTAATACAATAAAACAATAGGCGAAGTATCATAAATAATGTTTAAAGATAAGGTTTTACCATTCAAGATTGAAAACAAAGTTGAAGGATCACAATGCAGTATCTTGTCATAGCCCACACTTTGCAATTGTGGCCAATGTCATGAATTATGATGCCAAGTTGATTAGGAGGTTGGATGCATTATTTTTTGTTCTATTACAATTATCAACATCAATCACATGATTTTTTCTTCTTACACAAAATATGTCATTTATCCATGCAATGCCCGTTGATGAAACTATACATATGGCAAGGTGATTGTGTGAAACACACATTGTTTACAGTGTTTACTCATCACAATTCATGTTGTGACAATTTTGCACCTGTTTTTCATCATATTGTGACAATTTTTGTGTTAGACAAATTGTGAGAATTGTAAAGATTTGTTTGACATTATAATACACTATTTTGTCTTAAAGCTTGATGGTGCAATGTGCCTAAGTAGTTCAAAATTTCTTGACATTTTTTTTTCCCACCTCAGTAGTAGGAATTTCAGGATGTTTCTTTTTCTTGCCAAAATGAAGAAACAAAACAAAAATCATCAAGAAGATGCTAGAATGTTGAAGGTACTACAAATCGTTTTTGCATGGTTTCGATCATCTCACATTGAGCAAAGTATTTTTGTGTTGTTTGATATTCACCTTGCAAGACAATAAATTATATTCTCTGATATTTATGTCACATGATAAATTTGTGTTGCTCCGACAAAAACATTCAATTACAGTTAAAGAGGAAAGCAAAGCAATTGCAACACAAGGTTCCTCGTGTCACCAGCAAAGGAAAGGAATGAGAAAAAGCCAAAAGAGGCCCAAAACAACTAGCCCACAACATTATGTAGAATCAAAGCTTACACATTTGCACAGTTAAAATTCTTGATCAGGATCATACTCCACTTCACAAACGTGTCAACAATTGAGGTGTGTAGCTAAATCCCAGATTGTCTCTAGTGACTTCCACAAGCACCTGTGCAGTGCAAGAATGGCTGATGGAGTGCACCTCATCTCTGCCTCTTTATCAACCCTAGTACTTGATGAGATGCACCTTGAGCAAAAGGCTACACTGTTGAACATCAGTGGCTCCCCACATCTGATGTATAGTGTCATAAATTCAGTGATGTCTGGAGTCCCTGTGACATGCTGGTATGTGTGTCAGCTTTTGGTTATATTGCCCCCCAGCAGTGTAATCTCCTTGTTGCTTTGGACTGTTCAAGGCTGCAATTGTGAGTGACAAAATCTTGCCTCTGAGCATGTTTACAATGATTGCACCCAATCAGCTTTCTCAACAACAGAGACCAGCCAACATCAATTTCTTTTGAGGGTAAGCCCATTGTGCTCTGCAACACTGTATGAATGCAACGACTCCTCAAACTGGTTGCTCTGTTCAACTTTGAACATTTGAATCCTTCTAGGGTTCCACTCCATGCACTCGCAGACGGTAGAGACAAGTGTGGCGGGGATTCCCATGATTTGACAGCACTTGAATGCGAATCATATTGATCAATTCTCCCCCCACATTGTCTGCAGGCAGCTCAAATGTTTGCATGCTTGGGCCCTCCACATCATACATAAAATCTCCCAGCAGTTTGGGAATGACAGCAGGTAAAACTCGGTCTTGAGCTTTGGTCTCTTGCCATCCAAAGATCTGAAACTCCTTGGGTGCACTCTTCACATCATAGCCAGCTGTCTGCAAACAAATCAACACAATTAAGACCTATGCAACCATGCTGCCACTGACAGCATGTCACAGATAGCACAGTTTAGACTCAAAACACACAGTGCTCAGAGTTTAGTCATTATGTATTGACATGCCATTAAAAAGAGTTCACCTTGGACACATGCTCCAGAGTGACTGCATCTGGAATGACGGCAGTTCGAAGTGAGATCTCCACGTACACATTGCTCCCACTCAGAGGGAGACACTGACCAGGCTCCCCAAAACTAGGCTCCAGAATCTTGTTTGCCAGCCAGTGCTTCTTGGGAGCTCCAGGAAAAAGACTGCGAACTGGACTACTCCAAATGCTGCCTCTACCAAGAAAGTAGCCTTCTGAGTGTTCTGTGACCTTACCTCCCCCACTAGCCAAAGCATAGTCAGGTCTCCCCATACCATCAGCAGAATGTTTTTCAATTTCTGTCCGCACAATCCGTCTTGCTTCAGCTTGTACATCTTCCAGACCAATCTTTTTGACTCCATGTTGTGCAAGACTTGCTTCCACCATTGACTGCATAAGCTCCAAGGCTTCATTCCTATTCAATGGACCCCCATCTACAAAGAGATGATCAATGTGCTCTGTTACACTCAGCACCTTTGTTCGTAGTCTTGTCACTTCTGATTCTATCTCCTCCTTCACCTCATTTCTCAGGTCTCCAATTGCTGTCCCAATCCTCCAGTCAATGAGCTCCAGTTGCTCCTGCAGACTTATTATTATTTTCATTTTGATTTGTTGAATGGAAATTTTGGGCAGAAACCATCAATGTCAGATTCCAGAGCTATTGAGTGGGAGTAGCAATGAAAGATATTGATTACTACCATGATGATTTGAACTTCTTTCATCACAATGTATTGTCTAATGTCTGAAGTGTGAGCCTCATTTGCATGCAGATTTCTTCCAGATTCTACATCTGAATCTAAAACATTCTCAAGAGCCTAAAGATGGCTGTGTGCAGAACTGGAATGCCCATCATCTTGATGGCCTCATCATCTTGGAGATGACCTAATTGAGATTGGTGAGTCCCAATGATGGGACTTCGAATGCCGACAACACAAAGCACTTATGATCTCCAAAACCTGAAAACAACAATCCAGGAATGAACATGCCAATTCTAGACTCTTTGAAGAATGTGGTTAGCAATTGCCAAACCGACCATGACAACTCAGGGAGTGACAAATGAGCGACAAGAATCATCTGATTGGAATTTGCGATTCTAGCCCACAACCTTCCTGGCACACTGACTTTCAAGAGTCCCAAAAGTCCCACAAAAGTTTTGTCTCTCTGAATCCCCTTTGCAACAATAGTCATGTGGTGTATGAGTCAGGGCTTCTTCACCAGGCCAGGAAAGGATTATGCAAAAGGAGAAGCACTGACCTGCATCCCTCTCACACTCTTGGTCACAAACTCCTGGAGTTGCTCAATCTCCAAGGCAGAAGACCTGTGAATTGACTTGGGAGATGTGGCTCGCAAACTCCAGACTGTTGTTCCAAGTCCTGCTCCCACAATGAAAACCAGAAACAGCCGAGAAAACAGGTGCCCCATCACATCCCAAATGGATCTCCGTGTCTCTTTACTACTTCCAGAAGCCGCTTTGTGCCCTGCTGCATGCTTCACCGTTTTGTGCTTCACCAGCGGAGAAGTGCCAGCAGGTGCTGAAACTCCCACAACAGCTCGAGCAACTTTTTTTTGCTTCGCAGAATCCGTTTGCGCGCTCTCCACTTGCATTTGCCCATCCACGACGCCCAAGTCCCTTGAGAAGGCGAAGTCCGAGGTCGCATCTCCTGGCGAACTGGGGATTACGGGCTCCCCCCGGACACGCCTTGTCCGAGTAGTAGTGACGGGGGCAATCACCCTCGCATCAGTCGCTTCTGAGCCGCTTCGAGAAGGTACTGTGCGTTTCCGTGTATTGGCGGCTGTGACTTCCAGTGCCATCTCGGCTGCGCTTCCCGACGCTCCCGTAATCGCATTGGATACAGAAAGTGGAACTGCAGCCATCGCCGTAGGTAGCTCTCTACCTCGAAGTGTGCCAAGGTTTGTGCAACACCGCGGCGTCCTCTTTCGTGCTTTCTGGGGACTTAGACACAACAGAGAGTCTCGCAAATTTTCAAATTCACAAACACAACAACAACAATGGAGTATTCATCATGACACAGATCATCATCATCACACGATACGCCACCGCGTTGCTCCTCATCCTCAAAAAACACCTGTTTTTTCCACGGCCTTGCAGCAGCAGCAACAAAAGAAAACACAAACAGGAGAGAGAGAGAGCTAAGTGGACATCAAGCTCCACCAACAGGAGAAAGCAACCGTCTTGTTGTCTTTCATCCTTTTTGCTTAGCACACAAAGCCGCCACCTTTGTTGCTGTTGTTCCCGCTTCTTCTTCGTCTCTGATCTTGACTGCTCGCTTCTCGTCCCATCCCGTAATCTCGCTGATCACCAAGCCGTTTCAATGACAGGTAAGGAGAACAGACAGGTAAGGGAAAGCAGCGGCAGCAGCAACAACAAAAGCAAAAGAAGTAGTTTATGTCTCTTGACGGTTGGTTAGGGTAATGGGTGGTGTGTCTTCTTGCACCCCGCAGCCCTCCACTGGCACAGCTACTACTATCACTGCGACAGACAGGGAAGGCGAGGAAGAAGACTTCAATAACAATGGGAGTTTGATTGGAACCATACCTCGTTCTTGCTTCCTTGTTTCTTTGAAGTGCAGCAACCAATGTGGTCAATTGCCACTCTCATTGCTTGCAATACCCAGCTGAGAATAAGGCAAATTGTGAGCAACAAAATGCACTTGAAACCTGCAAGCTTACGCTCATCATGATTCATATCAAGCTCTGCTGCCCTGCAGGAGAGAAAAAGCTCACATCTTTTGCCTTTTTTGTGTTTCAGTGGGACTACACAGTCCCCGCGTCGTCATACTCCACTCCACCACCTGTAAGCATCTATGTATGTTGGGCATTGCAATTGCACCCCCAGGGAAGCAAGGATGATTATTGTAGTGCAACCTTTCCTGAACTCCATCCGAAAGAGTGGGATTCTTCGTCGCATCATCAACCGCAGAGTCAGGACATTCTTCTTTGTCGCGATGCGCTGAATGGTCTTGATGCGGATGAGCAGTGTAAAGTAGTTAGTTGCGCATTGCTGACTCCTCCGTCATCGAGTTGAAGATGAAAAAGGTGGAGAGCAGCATCTTCGCCATCCCTCCTTCTTCTTTCGTCTGTCATCCTGCACAGAGATTGAGAATCGTTCCTGGTGTTGCAGGTGCGCTCCGCTTCAAGTAGGATCGGGCCGAGGTGCAACAAAAAATTACCTACCTATTGAGGGTTTCGCTATGGCGGTCTCCTCCATGGCTGCATTGGCCTTACCTTTGTCGCTTGTAAGTTCGTTCTTTCATCTCTCTCTCTCTCTCTCCTCCATTTCCACCTTGGAATTGCGTGCGACTAAAGACCTTTGTTTAGCATTTGTTGCCGTTGTTGTTGTTGTAGTTCAGGCCACGCGCATTCGGTGCAATGTTATATCAACGGAGTCACAGCAGCAGACATTCTCCGCCACAAACGAGGCATCATCATCATCAGCGCTGGAGGGAACCCCAGCCATGAATCTGGCGACAGTGGTTGTCAATTCCCTCTTTTCCTTCAAGCCCTTCTTCCGGTTCGCCTCAGCAACGGCCAGACAGATGATAATACGAAGGGGTACTGAAATAGGGCATCCATGGGATCCAGAGTTGTGCAAGCTTCGGCTCCATGACTGGGATTCAGCATTAAAGGTTGTCCAAGACAATGATTTGGAGTACCCCGAGGTTGTTAGTTCCTCCCTCTTCATATCATGTAGACAATGGATTGCTAACAGGTGCTAACAGTGAGCTTGAACAAAGAGCAAGGGACTGTGCACACTATATGCACTAGAGATTCTTGATGCAGATAAAAACAAAAGGCATTCATCCTCAAAGAATCTTAATGGATAGGAAGAAGATGTGGCAGAGCATTGTCTGCAGAATTGCTAAGTTGGACGTTGTGCTAATCACACATCTAACACACATGCTAAGCAGGCGGGTTTTGTGACCTGAATGAACAGTGCATGTGAATTATGTGAAGCAGGTGAAGAATGTCTAAATCTCTCTCCTTGGATCATGCAGTATTATCTGAAACCATTTCATGCATATGACAATGGGAATTTGTCATGGGATGCTGCACTGGAAGTGGAGCTTGCAGCGAAATCTGTGCATGCCAATGTTTTTGATCCAAAGGTAATCTTCTTGTGAACATCATGCAGCTGATCATGAATATTCTGGCTTCTGGCTTTGCTGGAGATGTTGGAAGAATTTGTCCACAAGCCACAACCTGTAGGTTCATGGTCTCTCCCATTGGGGATCACATGGAACAGGATGCACAGACCATAGCTCCTTTTTTTTCATGCTTCTCTTTCAAACAAAGTGCTCAGTTTGTTACAATCTACTACAACTCTGCAATTGCCATGCCAGCTCTTTCAATGTAATTTTCCCTCAAGCATTGGGTATCCTGGAGTTTGTTGATGCATGTGGAATGTGGAGTCTACCTTTGGTGAAGAAGTAAAAGTCATCAATAAAGGCACTTGAGTTATTGTTGTGGTGATATTGGGTAGAGACCAAACAGGCTGGTTGTTTTTGCAGCGAAAAGAGCTGGATCCAAATGGTGATGTGCGATTAAGAGAGTCATACCATGAAAAGATGTGTACAATGCTAAAATGCACTCCTCGTGCCGTGGTGGATATAGGCTGTGCCACTGGGCTCAGCACCTTTGGACTCCACCAGGTTGTTACAATCATTATGCTCTCTTTGCCTGTCTTGTTTTGCTAGGAAGAATCAGTTGAGTTGTGGATAACATCACAAGCTGGTCTTTTAGAATGGCTGGCCCAATAGATCCAGTTGGGAACATATCATTCAGGACTAGAGATGGGTGTTTGACCCTATTGTATTTGGGCTGACTATTGGCTAACATCTAGCATGCACATAGGTGGGGTTTTTGAACCCACAACTGCTTGTAAGGAGGCCATGAGTCCCAGCATGTTGCGGTATGGACTCAATGATTTGCCTATGTAATCTTGTATCTAGGGTAATGTAACAAGTGCTGGAGGGTAAACATACCATTTACTCCTTTGGCACCAAATTGTGGCTTTGATGACAAAATGATTAGTTCATCTCTGAGCCATCCTTGAGATAGCTCCTCAATACATCTAAATTGCCTGAAGCATGTGTTCCAGGGACTAATGATGGAATGTTATCTGCCCTCTCTTTCAATTGAATCATCTGCATATCAGACAGCAAGCAGACAAAAGGTGCTGGAGTCAAAGCCAAGTATTTTTGTGGCATGTTAGGTTATCTGACTTGATTTGTTTTCTGTGCCAGTGTTTTCCAGATGCTACTGTAATTGGTGTTGATCTCTCACCTTATTTTGTTACGGTGGCCAACTATCGGCTCGAGAAACACTCTGAAGCACTGGTATGTTGCAATGACCAATGTTTGGGTATTGAAATTTGAGCATACTCCCTATCAGCCTACCAGCCTTTGTGGGAAACATATTTGCTGTAAGTTTAAGGTCTTCTAGAGAGTCTGTGGTGGATACATTATGAGTCTGGCCATTCTATTCACAAAGATGCTAATTGTGAGCGTGTTTAGTCAGTCTCACAGCTCTACTAACTTGTATGAACAAATAACTTTTAGATGGGTTTTAGATGGCTCCTATACCTGCCTATGTATGAACATATAAGCACTTTTAGATGGCCTTTGTTCAGTCACAGGTAGAAATCTGGCAACATTAAAACTCAGTTTTGCTGAGAGAGTGTTTTATCATTCTGCAGTCACAGGTAGAAAATCTGGCAACATTGAAACTTGGTTTTGGTGAGTGAGTATTTCATCAGTCTGCAGTTGTAAGCTCTCCGTATGTTGCTAGTAGAACTATTTGATTGTCCACTTCTAATAAATGTAATTGACCTATTCTGAGTCATCCCCTGGAATCATGTAATTATCAAAAGTTAATGACTGTTCGTCTGAACTGTTATAGTCTGAATATTCATAAGGTTGGGTCCACAGATTTATAGACAGCTCCCATAGATTCAGACTAGATAGATTGTGTCATTTGATACTGCAATTTCTCTATTAATGCATTGTGATTCAAGAAGCCTTGACTAGGGGGATTTCTATGTATGTTTGATGACCAGGTCTTTGTAAGTTCCTTCTGCTGCAGCTCAGATGGTTAGTGATTGCCACATTTTATGATCAGATTGCAATTGAGAGAGTCCTCACCTTTGATGTAACATGGGGGGGAAGTAGGGCCAGAAACTGCCGGTCCATTTCATGCATGCTGCTGGAGAATACACAGGATTACCATCTGGGGCATTTGATTTGGTATCACTATGCCTTGTTTGTCATGAACTGCCACGATCAGCTACCAAACAGGTACTCACATGAGAGGCTGGTGAAGTGATGTGATTACCCTAGAACTGATGGGACTTTAATTCTGCTGATGTATAAAGAGAAATTTCTGTTTTCTCCTAACTATTGGCTTTCTGCAGTAGGCTTGCCAAGCCTATCTTTGGAGCAAGACTGCTGGAAGATTGTTTATAGTTTTTCTATTGGCTTTGTCTGAATGTTTTGCTGCAGATAATTGAGGAGGCACAAAGGCTTTTGAAGCCAGGTGGTGCACTTGCTATAATGGAGATGAATCCTTATTCCCCTTCACTTCAAAGGATGGTGAATAATGTATTTGCTTTCACTGCAGTAAGCTTCTGTCTTTTACTGCAAAGAGCAGATCATTTTGACTTGGATCATTGTGGAACTAATGTGCTTAGATGTGTGTGAGTCACAAACGTCTTGGGTGTATGCAGATGATGGGATGTGAGTGAATGGATGTATTTGCTCCAAAAATTGTCCTAGATTCTTGTTACCTGTGGAAATAGTCTAGATGGAAAGTTTCCCCAAGGGTTAGGATTTCTTTGTTTTTGTGGTTGGCAGCTACAAACTCTGGCTTAAAGATATTGAGAAACTCTTTAATCCAAAGATGTCATACTTCTGCAAAGTCTGGATTCAACATAACAGTTGGTGAGAAGGAAAGGCCTTTTTGTATAGGTGCTTGACCCATTTTGTGCGTTTAGACAATTTTTTGAGTGATTCCTGCAGTAGTAAAACCCAGTGTGTCTAACTCTCTATTTCTTGAAATATGTGGCAGTTCAAAGCAACGGAGCCATACTTTGATGACTACAGGACATTTGGACTTGAGAATGCAATTGAAAGTTTGGGTTTCTCTTCGCCTATACAGGCAGAGTCCTCTCCAAGCCATAGAACTCTTGTAGCTCATAAAAATTAGGCCGCATTTCTTATTCTCATTTCATTTCTGTGTTGCTTCTCTGGGGGTTATGTCACAATTTTAGGCTGTACAGTGTTCTCTGTGTGTTGAGTCCTCAGGCCTGCCTCTTGTTTGTTGCCCACTTTATGTATTGAGGTGTTCCACTGAGTTGACCATCGACATGTAATGATTGCTCTTCAGTCTCACTAAGACTTGTTTAAAGATCAATGGGCTCAATTATATAAAAGCTTCTATTTTGAAAGCTTTTTGCCATGCCATGTGATTGCTAATGTGTTGTCTAATCTGAATGACTCCTAACCTCACTTGCTATCACTGTGTACTTTTCAATCTTGCTGAGACTTGCTTGAAAGATCAATAGGCTCAGTAATAAAATACTTGTTTGAATGCTATTTGCCAAGCCATTTTATTGCTAATGTTGTCTGAAGTGAATGAGTAGTAAGCTCCTTTGCTATCACAACTTGGAGCTGTTATCATGTGTGAACACAAATCCTTGTAACACTAGGAATCAAACAAGGGAGACTGAAAGTTGTTTACTCTTTTTGACTCATTACTCCCTCTGAAATTGAATTTGATGTCTCAGTACCCTAGGTTCAGGAAGATTTTGTCAGCTCAGAAATGTCTATGATGTGCTGACACTTAGAAAATGAGTAAGATTTCAAAGCCTTGGAAATGGCCAAGATGTGCTATAACACTTAGACGCTGCATAAGATTTTAAGTGGTCTGATCTTGATGCTTTAACATGGCAGTAATTACAACTCTCCATCTATGCCAACCCCTCCATATTTAAAGTTTGGATATGGCCAAGATGTGATCTGATGTTTATGGTTTTGGATGGCAATAAGTACAACTCTCCATTTATGCCAACCTCTACAAATGCAGAAATTTGTGTTGCCACTCGACATTTTGTACACAATACATTAGTTTCACCACCAATTGACAAAGATGCACACATAATTACTTTCAAAAAGCTCTGGAGGAATGCAAAATTTGTCCTTGCCATACAAAAATTGTGTAGAACTTTGTTTAAAATCAGAGAGGTTGACAACATCCAGAGTTTCACAACAAATCAGAATCTAATTGAAAGTCTGCTGGAATGCAAACAGTTGAACTAAGTCTCGTTCTCCAACACTTTAAATCCCATCAACCTCCCATAACTTTGAAATTTACCTGCACCCATTACACATCATAATTCAATATCTCTAACTGATTGTTGAGGCAATTCATAATCACAATTCATGTATCATCTAGTATACACCAAAAGACTCATATATGATGGAAGGAAAATATAGAGAAGCTCAGAAAAAGTAATAGATGCAACTAGATATTTGATGCCGCATTCAACTTACCATTTAGATGCGGCTTGGGTACATGAACACCCTGACTTTTGCACCCTGTAATCATGCCAACAGTATTCTCTAGTCATTTTGATGTAAATGTCTGCACCTGCTGATTTGTCTGGATTCCAGACTGTCTTTTAAGTGGCAGAATTGGCTGCCACAGCCGATGCAGGCATTTTGAACCTGACTATACTACTTTACTACCTTCCTCCTCCATTTTATGACCCTACAGGCCTTGCCCAAGTGAATCCCTAGGAGGCAGAATGCCTACCATAGGACCCTACCATAGGGGATGTTCTCTAATACATTAAAAACCCACTAAACTAGGTCACAGGATACAAGTCCAGGTTTTTAACACAAATCTCTCAGTTTGCAGGTATTCAAGTAGGTAGTTCCAAGAGTGAAAAACAAGACTCATAGCCATCATCTTTAAAGGTGACAATAGGTTTTGAATTCACATACCAAGGAAGCAGGAGGAAGGTTTTTGCGGAATCTGGCACGGACAACTCCACTGTTACCATGAGGTCTGGCCACCTTGCCCCAGGTGCATCTGTAGAGCGATCCATTCTTCTTGGTCTTGGCCTTATACACATAAGCCAGCCTCTTTCCTAGGTACCAGTTCACTTCTTCAGGTGTATTCACACCTTCAATTTGGAGCAATGACGTCGTTGGGTATTGGTTGGACTTTGATCTGCAGAGCCACCAAATCTATAAGACTCAGCTACAACATCAAGGGTTTTCTCACAAATCCACATGCAAAAATACTACTAAGACAATTTCCAGGTAATGGCTTGTGCATTTGGGGGAAGTTTCCTTTACACAACCACGAAGAAATGACAGAAATGTACCTCTTGTATCCAAGTATAGTTGCCCTCACATATAACCTGCACAATCCAAGTCCAGTGCAGACTTTAGAGCAGTGGACTAACATTAGGAGACGAATGATCCGTGTGAACCAGAACCTTCAAGGAAAGAAGAAAAGAAAGGAACCACGTATTACTTTGCTGATGCAAACGTGCCCCAAAACCTCGGAAGAAGCAAGAAAAAGATGGTAACTCTTGTGAAACGGACGCAAAAATCAGAGCAAGTAAGATTCCACAGAGAAGAAAACGCATATATGGAACGGATAGACACTTCTTCGACAGGCACAGAACCGAAATATAACCCAGAAACAAATGGAAAAGAAAAAAGCTGAAACCCGAAAAGAAAAGGAGAGAAATTCTAGGCTACTCGAGAAAGGAGGGAGATGAAGAGAGTACCTGACGCGCTCTCCCTTGTTGGCCACCATGGCTGCAAGATGGGAGAAGATGCTGCAACGGAGCTGCTGCCGTCCCTCTCGCGTGGTCTTGTGCCCTCGCGCACATCAACAGACGCAAAGACGGCGCTTCTCGCCCGCACTGGATTTAGGGTTTTCAGGAGACTCTGTGGCGGAGTCTCCAGGTATCACAGGGTATAACTTGCCTCCGTAGGGTATAGTCGGTCGAGGAGCTGCTCATGTCCGGTTCTATAAGAGTGTTTCATAGGGTAGTCGAGAGTCCATAAATCCATAACCGGTTGGTGGGGTTTTCGGTGACGTGGCATCACTGCATTCGTTCAGAGCTGGTGGGTTACAACTCGTATCTGCTCCGTACTGGGTCAGCCAGACGGGTACAGCGCGGCTACAGCGATAGTGACTACAGGCTCAAATTGGGTCATTGGCCAATTCATGGTTTCCGGGAGTGTGAAACCTCGCTCGTCCACTATGTCGTTCTGTCTGGTGACGTCTTACGACTCACTGGTTATGTCCCATAATACACAAGCTTGAGCAGGCTGGTTATGTAGTCCATACCAGTGTTGGACAGGTGGTTGATTTTGCTATAACCTCTGCTTCCAGGGTTTTTGAGAAATTTCAGAATCAAACAACATCCTGTTCTGGGATTAGTAAAATTTCCAAAATCAAAGAGCCGTGAGCTTCCAGGTTTTTCGAAAAATTTCAGAATAAAATTATCTTCAGTTTTGGGTTTTCGAAAATATTCAAAGAGCCAGTGGTGTTTGAGGATTCTTCTATGGCTTCTTGGATAGGTAATTTGAGAACCTGGTGGGTCGTGCAGTTCCTAAGTTCTAGAAGGAACCTCTGGTTCTAATTATTTGAGGAATTGGTTCTAGTTTTTTTTAATTTCAGAAGTTGATTTTGGTTTCGATTTTTTATTCATTTTCGAAGTATGCCAATTCCCAATTTTAGGGTATGTTTCACGTAATTTTTCTCTTTGGTTCCAAAACTCAAAACATCAGTGAGACAAAGAAGAACAGGAAGATCCAAAACCCAAAACGTCAGTGAAACAAAGAAGAACAAGAAGAGAAGGGTGATGGTGGTAGGTGTGAACTTGGAGAACACCATGAAGAGGAGGCCGATGGCAGCATGTGTGAACTAAGTGAAGAATACGAAGAGTAGTAGGTGCAAACCATGAGAAGAACACTAAGAGGAGGCCCATGATAACAAGTGTGAAGCAAAAGAAAAATGTGAAGAGGAAGGCCATGGCATTAAGTACAAACCAAGATAAAACAATGAATAGGAGGGCGATGGCAGCAGGTATAGGGTTTAGACAATCAAAACTAACTTTTTTTTGAATGAACTGCTTCGACCATTGTTGAATTGATTTTGTTTTTTCATGTGATTATGTTGTTTTTATTTGTGCTTCATCACATTATTATTTCATCAAACTATGGTTAATGTTGTTTTATCGTTGAGTAGTTGTTGCCTTTTTTTGAGTGAACATGCCACTACTATTTACGTTTCATTGTGTTCTTTCATCATGTAATTGTTTCATCAAGTTACAATTGTTGCTACAGGTTTTATCATTCCATCACATTGTTGCTGGTGTTTTATTGTTACAAATTTTGCCACTTTGTTATTCTTTCATTGTTGGTTCATTATTGCGATTGTGTTTTTGTTTCGTTGTGATTTCCATGGCTTTTGTTAAATTATAGTTTCTTTTGCATTATAACTACTTGTGCATTGTGGTTATTTTTGCATCATTGCTTTTTTTGTGCCTGTGATGATATTATTGTTGAAATGTTTCATTATTTTTGTTGGTTTTTTTTTTGGTAACATGTGTCATTTAAAAATTATTGATTTTTTGTGTTGTTTTTAGGTTTCTTGGTTGTGCTACATGTTTTGAGGCATTGATTATGATAATTATTGATTATTTACAAAATCTATAATTCATTTTCAATCCATGTTTGTATGATGCAGGTGTTTGTGGTTGTAACCACAATTAGGTTCTTGTAAAATATTATTTCTTTCATTTTTTTCATTTTTTTTCAATTCATTTTAGTCCTGTTTTCTTGTTTATAATTTTTGTACAATGTTGAATGGTTCTTTTGTAAGATTAACTTTTGGTTTTACTTTTGGTTTTAATAATTTAATGTGGTTGACTAATACTTGTGATATTTTTGTTGATTGTTTTTGTATTGACAAAATCTTAATTACCTTTTCTTTTGTCAACACTATTGTTTTTGAATTTTCTAAGTTCCATCCTCTTGAATGTAATCCTAACTTGTTTGGTCAGTTTCTTAACCTTTACAAAACCTAAAGTTCATTATTTAAGGTTAGGATTTATGAACCTTAAAGAATTCTATATTCCTACAAGTTTACATTATTCATTGGATCCTCTTGTTCATCCTTTTGTAGTTGTTGTATTATCTATGTTTGATTATATTTTATGTCCTATTTCTACTAGTGTTTCATGTGCATATGATTGTTTATTGTCTCTTGTGTATGATGTTTTTTTTTTTTGATTAACAATTGATTTCTATTTGCAATATTTGTGATGACATGGTTTCTGAATCTAAACCTAGGGAGGGGACAAATCTTGAGTCTATTATCAATGATCTTGTTTCAAAGAATCACTTTTTGGATTTTGATTAGAAGGAAGTTGAAAATATAAATAAATAAGGTTGAAGGGTTAGTAAATATGATTTTAAAATTTGGGCAAAGAATCTGTTTGATGAAAGGAGAGTCTTCCGTGGTCTCGATATGACAAGATCAATTGCTCATCTTTCAAAAGATGAATTTTGTTAAAGATCTAGTGGATATGTTTTCATCTTTTGTTTTACAAGTTGCAAAAAAGGGTGATAACCTATATCCTCCAACTAGGTAATTTCTACCCTCTCATGTTTTGAATTTTATTATTTTGTTTGCTTTTGCAATTTTTTTTAGGGTTTAAGTTTTTATGGCATTTTCCCAAACGTTAAAACTATCTATAGGTTTCAATTGGTTTTCTTTTGTTCTTTGATTTTTTCCTACCTTTGTAGGTTTTTTGTTTAAAAGATCCAACAAGGTGTTCCTCTACATAAAACATGGTAATGATTGTTATGATATGGGATTTGAATTTGAAACCCTAAACCTAATGTGTTTTTTCTTATTCATTTTTGGGCTTTTCATTAATTGTTTGTTGTTTTCATCAATTTTTATGTTTTGAAAGAATTTTATTTTTTGCATGTTGATTGTTTTCTTTTTTATAGCATCTAATATCTTATGAGAGGTTTTGGATGGTTGATATAACAACAATGTATTATGGAATTAGGTACAGCACATGCAATTCCCTTTAACATCTTCATAGATGCAAAGTATCAGCATGTGAAAGTTCATGTGATGAAATAGTTTTGTTGTCTTTGATAGTTGGTATTGGAAAGACTATTAAGAAGTTAGATGTGTTTTCTATTGAAGAAAAATGTTGAATGCTAACGTAAGCAATGTGTGAACGTACCTCCCCATTTGGTTTAAACCTAAGATTCAAATGTTTTTGTATGTGGAATACTTTATAAAGGTGTACTTTGAATTCTATGCTATGGATTTTGATGAGTTTAGTTTGTTGTCTTAACCTACTAACATCATTTTGAAGTTTTGTTAGGGCATTTTCAAAAATTGGAAAATGGACATAACCCAATGTTTTACAAATCAACATTGACCTATGGTTGATTGCTTGGTGTTTGATGTCATTGAAACTTACAAGGAACTTGTTTGTTGGTGTTTGACCATTTGGCTTGTCGATAAACTAGGGTTGCATCTTTTATTTTTATGCCCTAAGCTTAAATGGAAGGCTTTTGATGAGAATCAAGGTATGGATTATGAATATTCTTGTCGATCGTAATCAACTTTGTCTCATTATGGACAAATTGATTGTTGATTTCCTTAATTTATGCGAAAAAATATTATCTAACAAGACAAGTCGAGGTGTTGGAATTAGATGGATGGAGGAGGCATTTGTACTTTGAGAATAATATGGTATGAAAGTAACAGGCCACAATGACCCTATTTCATATGGCAAATGAATTTCCAAACTTTAAAAAAAAACTTCATCTTCGAATTTTTTTGTGTGTGTTTGAGTTTGTATAAATTAAAAAAAAAACTCAGTTTGTTGTTTTTGTAGGTATAATCAAATTGAAAAACTCTTACATGATAAAATGATGCAATGAATTATCTTTGGTGAATTCAAATTTGGTTGTTTATTGCGTTTTGTTGAGGCTTTCAACGAGGAGAAGGTCGCTTATGAAAAGATTAATAAGGTGAATTAAAAGATAAGTGATGTGCTATCTTATGTGTTTATTTTATTTCATTTGGTTTGCTTTTCTCATTCTTGTTTTAATTTGGTTTGTAGGTTGGTACTGATTTTGTTGGAAAAGACCATGTTGATATTGGAGTTAGTGTGTTTGATGGTGTGACAAGAGTTATTGTTAATCCTAGGGTTCATGATTCTATCATTGTTGGTGTTTTTAAAGGTCTTTCTTTTGACATCCTTATTGGGGTAACCTCTTTTAATTTGTAATGTTTCTATTGTTTCTATAGATTAAAAGAAGACATCTAGTTGAGTTTTTGGTGCTGATGTTGGTTCTATGGATCGAGAAAATAATGTGGTGTAGGTTTTAAAGTGTGACATTGGTGGACTTGGATTTCAATTTGTGATGGATTCTAAAGGTGCATTTTGGAATGACATGTTCAAGAAAAAGTTGCCCAAATTGAAGGATCACTTGGATGTGATTTTTCTACGTCACCCTCTTGAAACAATCAATGACAACACTACTATTGGGCAATGTTTAATCATTTGTAGATTACCCTATTAACATTACATATGTAATTGATCTTAAGTGTTTGTCTACTTTAGGAATACCAAGTGGCATGGACAAACCTTGATTTTGCTTCATCTTGGATGCTTCATATTTTTGAAAAACTTTATTTGTTTACTTGCATACCTTGACTTATAACCATATCCATTTAACCTATCTTTGATTCTTTGCCTCTATACCTACCCAAAAGGAGTTTTGCAATGCCTATGTCCCAAGTTTAGCACAAAGCCAACAAATTGGGTGTTCTTGCTCCAAGTTTCAACAAAACAAACAACTAATTAAATGATTCTTCTACTTTATGGCAAGTTCAAACAAAAAACTTCTTTGAAATGCTAAATCTAGAACTTATCATATTGATGTCTACACTTTTATTGAACATACCCATCCATCATATGCACATATAATTTTCTAAATGTCACTCACATATTGGGTCAAGTTCTAACCACAGTTTTATGCTCAAATCTTACATTAGTGCTTTTAGTTACTTGTAAAATTTTATAAAAAAGTGAAATAAACACTCAAAAATTAAAAAATGAAATGTTTTTTGAAAAGTTCAATCACCAAAAAGTGAAAAAAAACCAAAATTTTAAATTTGGTTTTAATATGTAGCCAAAAATACAGAAGCATGATCGAAGATTTGTGCTTCATATTTGGTTTATAACCAGATTTTCTTAATTCTTCCAACAACCCCATTAGTTAATCTAGAAACATGGTAAGAAATACTACTGGCTTCTCCCCCTATGGGGCTTGATGAAATCCACATAGGTGGGATCAGGGTTTTTTTCCCCCCAATTTTGTGATGTAATTGATGTGGCAATCATCCATAAGATAATGTAGTCAGATTTGGCAACATACTAGATATGAAAGTAGAAAAAAACCAAAATCCTTCTATATTCTTGGCTACCTATTGGAGCTTATCATAAAAATTGGAATATTTGAAAAAAACTATCTTTGAAATCTGGCGAATTTGGGTCATTTTTCCATGAAAAATCCTTTGTATAGGTTGAAATCATATTTTTCAGGTTGAAATTTGACAAAATTCCTGAAAAAAAAAACACAGGGTGGGATGGGCCCACCACTAAACCCTAAACCCTACCTGGGTCGACATGGGCCCTCCTAGATGGACTAGCTGGAAATGAGCCGCCTAGTTCCATTGTACTTGTAACTCTCTCATCCACAAACGGAAGCAAACCCTAAAAAAGATGACCCTGATTCAAAATAGAGTTGCAAAATGTACACAACGATTATTGAATGATTGAATGAAGGAAGGAAGGAAGGAAGGAAGGAAAGGGATTGGGGTACCCGGTTTCACGGCTTCTGAGACTTTATAAAATAAATATAGTATTCTTCAATTATTCCCAAAAGGGAAGAACAGCTTTTCCTATGAATCCGTATAGCCTCACAAATTACTTGAACGTGGTTGCTACAGTGATTATACGTCGGTGGCCTCTCTTCATCCGCCTTTTCTTATTGGCGAAATTTCGCCCAAAAGAAATTTTTTCGAAAATGAATTGATTTTGGAGGTTTTTAATCGCTCGAAGTGAGAAAAAAAGATTCGCCAGATTTCTATATTTGGTTATCAGATTGCAAGCAAAAGTTAAGAAGGTTGATTGTTATCGGTTTGTACTTCATATCTGCGGTGTAGCCAGATTTGGCTAAATCTTCTCAGGGATGCTTGCCACTTTTTCTTCATCTTCCAATGGATGATCGCCATTTTGGCTACAATTAAAAATTCCTAACAATTCGTGAATTTCATCCTCGTTGTGCTGGTGGTCGTTGTCGTTGTCGCTATTAATTACCACGCCATGCCCACGTCCTGGTTTTGTCTTTAAGATCACGTACCGAAATACGCGCGCGCGCGCGCAGATTACAAAATTGCAAATTTGTCGCGACACTGAATGTCAATCCTTATCGCAAGATTTTCTCTCTGGAAACTAAATAATTGCATTTTCAGCTGTACATCGTTGCAGCTCAGCTTTGAAATTCTATCAATCCGTGAAATCCTTTTGTCATGTGAATGCAGTCTCGACGAAATTAGCACCTGGCGATCATGAATTTCTAGCTGGTGGCCATCACGAATTTCTAGTTTGCTGAAATCTTAAACGTCGAGTTTTGCACTTGACGTTTTTATCAACACCGAAATGGTTTGCACAATGGATCGTCGCGGCGTATCCATCTGGAGCTCAATGCTGTACCGATCAAATTGTCGCGCACTGAATGTTATCGTTGCAAAGCGAATATTGATAGTTTTTCTTTTTGTTTCCTTGGGTGGATTTGATCCTCGCACAGCAGCGCTGAATGATGAAGGTAAGCCTGTAATCATAGTACTTATTGAGAACTCGAGTCCGGTTGTTTTACTTCGGAACGACCTTATGCCGTCGAGATTCGGATGGTCTGATTATATGTATTTCGACTTCATGGTGAGTATCAAATGCTCATGCTGACATGATGTAGCGCAGGTCGAGTTTTACTGGAGTTCGCACACAACTTGAATGATACTCTCGGCACCTTTGCGACCTGGAATGCTTCTCATTCCACGCCTTGTGCATGGACTGGCATCGTGTGCTCTCCTCGGTTACACGTGTTGTACATGTAGGGTGCTCTTCCGGCATGAACTGCTGAAACTGTAGAAGCTCAACGAAAACCAACTGATAATCATCTCTAGGAATCCTCATACTATATAATATCCCAATAGAGAATAGTTTCACTGAATTATCGCTCAGAATACAAGTCTCTTACTTGGTCTTAGATCTCAAAATCTCTATCTATGTATGCACCAGCTGCTTCTAGTGGGATCATTCCGGCCTAGCTGCAGACTGTCACAAGCTGTTCTGATATGTTTTTGCAGAAACTTGGCAGGGAAGGAGCTCCGGGGTACAATAACTCTAAGGAAACTCAGCTGGCTGCAAGTTTTGTAAGTCGAAGTCTCGATCCTTGGTATCCACCAATCTTCACCTCGATGACAAAGCACAGTTGATCAGGGTTTGGTACTTTTCTTTTGCAAGTCTTTCGATATAGGCTGAGATTTCGGCAGTGATGACGCCGACCTGCTTGATGTATGAATCGGCGAGATACATATTGAAGAGCGAGGTAAAGTCCGCGAGGACGAATGAGAATTATGTTAAATGAGCTCCATCATTCTCCTCGTGAATGTGTGTGTGTGTGCAGAAATCTATCATCAAATTACTTTGGAGGCGAGATACCAGCCTCCTTAGCAAACTGCAGCACCTTGCAAGTTCTGTGAGTGCATTGTGGTTTTCGTTTTTGTTGCACCTCCAGCTGCTTTCAATCTTTTCAACAAGTAGACTGGCTAGATTTTTGACGCAGCAGCAACAGCTTGAGGACCCACACCCTAGATGGGCATTTCAATATTTGCTTTCAGAGGAAGTCCGTCCGTGCTTGTTGCTTACTGTAACTGATGAGTACTTATGGTTGCCCTGAACGCTCCGAAAGGAATCTGCACTCGAACAACCTAACCGGCGAAATTCCAGCCGCGCTCGCATCACTTGAGAACCTCAAATACTTGTAAGTTAGCAGATCAGTACTGCTCTTATTTGAACTTGCCCATGTAATTTTCCAATCATGATGCCGTAGTTCATCAAAGTCGCGCACTCGTGAACGTAAGGATCGCCACCTCTCGCGCGGCACTCGTGCAGTTTGGTGCAAGAGTGTTTTGGTTAAGGGCGAAAGGTGGTAGTTGGAATGATACGGACACTTGTTTCTTCAATATCATATCGACGTGCATGCATCGTGTGTGCACTGCAGGAATCTCGAAAACAATCGACTGCAAGGTGAAATACCGGCGAGTTTGGTGGGCGCGGGCCTCACTCGAGGGCTCTCATTTCTGTAAGACTTCATGTTCTTCATCATCACATTCAAGACTAGCTAGCTTCTATCGTTCGCACACCAGATATTTGCCGCGAGCTGATCAATGAGTTTGATTCTAGCTTCGCAGATATATAGTCGTTGTTAGAAGATCAATGTCCTTGAACCGCTGCAAAACTTTGCCGAAGGTGTTGCATGATCCGAGCATTATGTGAACTCAGAGCTGATGATCAATAATATAGTTCTTCGAAGACTTTGCTACAGTTGATCATGGGTCCAAGCTTGCCATGTCTATATATAACGTCCTCATGGTGTTGCAAGCCGCCCGCGACTCTGCAAGCTTTTCTCTCTATATAGTTCTTCTGTTTGGATAACTGCACGGGGTGACTCATGACTCACGACTGACTGCTGATTCGAACTTCCTTGATTGAATCTTTTGCCTACTTGCAGTTGTGGAAACAATGTCGATTTAATATTCACTAGACAGAGGCCGCGATCAGTTCGCATTCTTGCCGTCGACCAAGTTGCAAACAGCACGCCAGAAGAAGCTCCCGGCAGAGGTATAGTTGCTCTCGCAAACACATACGATGGTTTCTTGGTCACTGCTCCTGTATGCATCGAAGAAATCTTAGAATGGTCTAGTCTTTTGTCTCTGTTTTCATGAGATCACTGATCTTGTTCAATGTGCTGCAACTAGTGTCGACCGATCATGCTAGCGTCCAGATGCGGCATGAAATGATCCAACTGATCAGCTCAACTTCATGATGGATTTGGTGTCAGGAACTAGTACTACTTTTTCGACTGCAACGGGAAGTAGCAATCGCAAATCTGGGAATTTGAGCATTGGAGCCATCCTCTCCATTTGCATCTGTGTTTTTGTGCTGTCCAAGATCTTTCTCGGCACTCTTTGCTATCGGAAATGGGTGAAGCAACACAGTACTTGTGAAATCAAACTCTCTGGTAAGCTCCTAGAAGTTCTTCTCCATACTTCTAAATCAGCCGTCTGCAGCTTGTTGTGCCCAGGCATCGATCAAGAAGAAATCCATGTAGAGCAAACCAGAGCTACGTCGGTGCAAGAATCTGAAGCGTGGGGTTCCAGTGAGAGAGCTTCCGGAAGTCTAAGAATTCTTCTAGAACCCAGTTCATGTTGCGGATCAGCTTATGATTTGTTTTGCAAAATACTCTTGTGCTTGCAGGTGGGAAGATGGTGATGTTCCAGCAATCAGGAAAAGCAACACCGTCATCAAAGGCTGTGCTCAGACAAACAGAGAAGCTGAAGCAATCAGATGTGATTGGAAGTGGAGGATTTGGAATTGTGTACAAACTGGTACTTGATGACATGACTGCATTTGCTGTGAAGAAATTGACAAGAGTGGGAGGTCCAGAATGCGAGCGCGGATTCGAAAGAGAGCTTGCAACTTTGGCAGACATTAAGCATCGAAACTTGATTACTCTGCGCGGCTATTACACTACTCCAGATATCAATCTCTTGTTGTATGATCTTATGAGCAATGGCAATCTTGACAGCTTGCTACATGGTGTGTGTGTTTTTCCTCTGCCACCTCTCTCCCAATTTCTCTCTTCATGGCTTGTCTTCTTTGCTCAATCTCTCTCTCTCTCCTCATTGTTTTCTTCTATGAAGAAAAAGCTCGTAGATCATGTGTGTTTTTCCTCCACCACCTCTCTCCCAATTTCTCTGTTCATTGTCTTCTTCTATGAAGAAGAAGCTTGTAGATCATGTGGTTTTTTCTACACCATCTCTCTCTCAATTTCTCTCTCATCATTGTTGTTTTCTATAAAGAAGCCTGTGGATCATGTGTGTTTTCTCTCCACCATCTCTCTTTGAATCTCTTTCTTCATTGTTGTTTTCTACAAAGAAGAAAGCTTGCAAATCATGTGTATTTTCTCTCCACCATCTCATACTCAATCTCTCTCTCTTCATTGTTGTTTTCTATAAAGAAGTTTGTACATCAATCATGTTTTATCTCCAACATCTCTCTCTCAAAATTGAATCTTTTTTCATTTTTTGTTTTCTATGAAGAAGAAGCTTAATATATCATGTGTGTTTTTCTCACACTGTTGCTTTCTCATCTCATGTCATCATGGTATGTTTTTCCTTGACCATCTCTCTCTCAACTATCTTTTAATCTCTTTTTATTTGTTTTCTATGAAGAAGAATCTTGAGGATCATATGTGTCTTTGCTCACAAATCACTCTCTCGTATCTCTCACACTCATCTCATCATGCTGTGTGTTTTTCCTCCACCATCTCTCTCTCAACTCGAAATCTCTTCATTGTTTAGTTTCTATGAAGAAGGAGCTTTTAGATTATGTGTGTTTCTCTCACACCATCTCTTTCAATACAATTCTCCTAGCCATTAAATCAATGCCATTTTAGCAAACTGTCTCAATACTTGGCCTATGTGTGAGCAGTTTGCCAGCCCACTATTTGCTGATTTCCTTCCTTCCTAACCTGAGATCTGGGAAAGCTTTTCCTTAGCTATCAATCAACCCTCGAGCTTTGATTAAATTAAATCCTGAATCCTAAACCCTAGAATCCTACACTGGTCTTCTATCACCATTTGCTCTATGTGAGAAAATCAAATGTATTTTATTGTGATGGATTAATGTCATCTAAAGCCAAGCCCTTGGCACTCAGCTTTGACACTGTGCTTAAGGGAACAAAAAGATTGTGTATGAAGGATTTTTGTAGTGCAACTATGTAAGTAACCATACTAATGAAGGATAGACCATGTACTACACTTGCAGATTACGCACACAAAAGCTCGAATCCCCTTGATTGGGATGTACGACTCAAAATTGCCATTGGGAGTGCACGGGGTTTGAGTTATTTACATCATGATTGCATCCCACATATTATTCATCGTGATATCAAATCCAGCAACATTTTGTTGGATGATGAGATGGAGGCACATGTGTCTGATTTTGGGCTTGCCAAGCTCATTAACCCTCAAGATACACATGTGACCACAATTGTGGCTGGGACTTTAGGTTACTTACCTCCTGGTGAGAACTCAGACAAGAGGACTTCCCTCCCCCCTATCCTTCTTGTTTTTTCCTTGTGCTTCAGAACCTGAAATTTTTTTGTCTACTTCCAAAATATGGAGCTGAATTAAATTTTCCCTTTCATTGGTATGTCCAGAGTACATGGAAACTGGAAAAGTTACAGAGAAAGGAGATGTATACAGCTTCGGTATAGTACTCTTGGAGCTTCTCACAGGGATGCGACCCACTAATGAAGTATTCAAGACCAATGACTTCAATATGGTCCAATGGGTGAGAAGCCGAAAACTGACCTGAGTTATTATGGTGATTTGTATAGGCTAATGCTCCCCATTGTCGGGTTTAGGGTTTAGGGTTGTAAGGCCCTGTACCCAAAGGGACAAGTGACTCCTTAGGTGTTACCACTTACCACCCCTCTGGCTCAAGTTATTGCCCCTTGTGTATAGGGAGCTTACAACCATAATACCTGAAATGAAGACCCTTGTGCCCTCTGTGTAAAACCTTGTTAAAACTACTTAAAACCTGAAAAACTCAGTTGTCAAGGGGCCTTACAAACATAATGCCTCCCCAAACATGGGCCTGATGGAGCATAATGCCCCCAAAAAATGGGCCATATTGAGTACAGTGACCCCAATAGGTAGCACTCCCAATGAGCCAAAATTACCCCCCACAATTGCCCTAAAAAACAGAGGCAAAATGACAACAGGTTTTTACTAACTGATGAATGGTAGTAGATTTGCAATTTGTCAATTCAAATTGATTTTGTTTGATTTGACTCTCATTATCACTTGAATTCTTAAATCTTCTTCTTTGTAGGCTAAGAATTTAGTCCAAATCGGACACCCTGAGGATATATTTGACAGATGGATCTTGGGCTCATGCCCAGATGAAGAGCTCATGACTGCATTGGACATTGCCTTCCAATGTGTGGATGCGGTGGCATCATCCCGACCTAGCATGCTTCAAGTGGTGAAAATGCTCGAACGGATACATGGTGACATCATACTTTCAAGTGTTGAAAACCTGAGTAGTCACTTAACCTCCAGCCGACTTCCCTTTAGTGCAACCTCTTCCAGTGGATCTTCGACCACCAACTCATTTCAGGTTCCAAATCCTTGAGACAATTTGTCCAATGTATTATTAGCATTAGCATTCGCTATTGGAATTAACCTTGCAAATTGCAAACTCTGGAAAATTTGTTTTGTCAACCAGAAGTGGATGAAGTGAAGAAAACCCTTTTCTTTCTCCTTTTTTCCCCAAGTGGATTTGCATAGCAAATTAGCCACACATTCAATACATTCTGCAGCATTGGATTCATAACCCATGAGACTTTTCTGCACAAGTGCATCTCCTTTCTTCTTCTGCCAAGTTAGAAGTTCCTATTGGAGAAGGTAAAAGGCTAATAATGCAGCAAATTTTTATTGAACAACTTCATTGAAGATCTCTTGGATTGAGCATGTGGTTAAAGTAAACTTGAGAAAGTTTGTGGAAGTGCAATTTCTAAAATCAAAAGACTTTAGATGCAATTGTTGAATTTGACTCTTTGAGTGGCCATTCAAATTGACCAGTCTTGTGGTCTATTAAGCATGGAAATGCTTATGAAAATGTGATTGAATTTCAACAGCACCACAATTCTCAACATCCAAAAAATGATTCTTAACATGAGAATGTGTCTATGTCAATTTCATTTCTTCTTATTTTTGGGTCAATTTTCTTCTAATTAGGGGTGGAGATGGGAGAGGGAGGGGCATAACCAATTTGCTCCATACTATTGAGGAAAAGACATTAGAAAAAACATTGTTCTGTCATTCATGCATACTTGACCATTCTAATATTTGATTCTCAAAAAAGAGGCAAAGTACCCAAAATTTGTACCCATTCATCCATTCATTCATTCATTCATTAACTCACCCATTTGTTCATTGTTATTCCTAATTCTAATTTTTAGGGTTGTTATTAGAAAACTACGTGTGTGCCAATAATGTTGGAACAAGGGGATTCAAGTTACCATTCAGTGTGGTGTTGAATTGTATGGAAGCGCAGAAGAATAATCATGCTTTCTTCAAGAGCTTGTTTATGGGTAATTCAGGCTCCTAGTAGCCCCAGTGGTCATCTGATACTTTGAGTGGGAATCATCAGTATTCTACATCTTCAGCTTCATTGGTGTTTTATGATATTGTCTTCCTGGATCAAGAACCTGGTCTTTTAGATTGCACAACCCCCCAGCTACTCTCAGGAGATGTTTTTGAGATACGGTGTGGATGAACAATTTAAAAGATTTGGGACATGGGTTGTGATCTTAGTGAGGGTAAAATAGCTGACAATCAAAATTATTCGTGATTCTGAACCCATGTGAAGTTTACATGTTTGCAGGTGTATAGGATTTGAGAGTGCACTGTTATAACTGTCAGTGTAAGTACTGCCCCAACTTCAGACTCAACAGGATCTACCCACAAGCTTTCTGGTGTGTAAGGGTAGCTTTTGAGTTTCTCTTTGATCTCAAGTTGTGTTTTGATGGAATTGAGTTCATGGGTTAGTGATAATTTTCTCTGTGGAGGCAAACACAGTCTTTCATACCATCATCAACTCATGCAAGGTTTTTTCATGATACTTCCATGTGCAGTGTGACTAAGCAAGGAGAGAAAAGAATGAAGTGATGAAAATCTCAGATTACAATAAATGGACAGTTCAATGTTTGGGTTTGCTTGCTGGCATAGGCAGGAGTGGCAATTGCTCATCATCATCCAGTCATGATTCTGAGTTACAGCAACAACAGCCAATGCCTACCCCGTCCTCAAAGGACATCTAAAGGCATACAGAGCTCCTCTGGAACACTGAGTACATGGAGTAATCAGCCACCCTGGCTAGATTTTGACACTTTCAAAATTGAGTGCTCTCTCTTTGCCAGTTCAACCATATTGCTAATGAGGGCAAGATCAGTAGCTTTTTGTTTCAGTGTTGTTAAATCTGGTTGACTAAAAAAGTAATGTCATGAACTTTTGAGTGAGGGTACTCCAACACTGAAGGGTGTATACAATTTCTGACAACTGTTCAAGCTACCAGGGACTGTGTGGGGTGTGCCTAGAATTCCTGCCTATGTGATGGGAAAGATATTTTTTGTGCTCACCGAGGCTGTATTTGCACCAATTGTTATTTGCACTACGTCTGAAAATGCTGCTAATATACATGAAGGTGGTTCCTTGGAGAGTCAAGCTGTGTGGGCTATGATTTACACTCATCTTTGTGGAAACTAGGGACATTATACTCTACTTTCTTGGCTTCCTACATGCTTCTGGTAACCTCTTTTCTTATGTTTTTTTTTCTGCAATTGGAAAATGATGAATCCCTTATTCCTATAGCATCCCCATTTTGATCTCTCTCACTGCTTTATGTTGACTTTACTTCCCAGATGCTCACAGATGTTTCTGTTGGTGCAAATTGATCTTAGTAGTGGTTTCTTTGTTTTACTTGGTTTTGTGACTCTCGTGTAAAAGGGCTTATTGGTGGGTTGAATGTTGCTTGGGCTTACAGTGGGGAGCTCCATGTAGACCTCACTCATACAGCCTTGGTAACTTGTATATCTCTGCAATTCATATGTAGCTGCTGTTTGCTTGAATCAAACCTAGGATTGCAAAACTGGTGCTAATGGTGGGATAAGTACTATTAGACACATTTGCAAGGTGGCTGGAACTGGCAGGCACAATCATATTGTGAGCACACTAGATTGGGTTTCCTCGTCCACTGAATTCTTGCATCTTGGCTCAATGAAAGGACAGGTATCAATACTTCCACCATTAGCATCAGATATCACCATGTAGTGGTGACCACTGCAGCACCCCTTGCAGATCACTTCATCTCTGGTGGGACAGATATTACCCTGGTATGTCCAACTTGCTTGAATTTTCAAGACTGCACCTGTCATGGCTGTAGTGGACAAGGGACGCTGGTCATGTGGTACTAAATTGGACATGATGCTATCACTCTTGATTTCCTTTCTACATGATTTCCTTTAATATTGTGGAGTTCTCTCTGCAATCTCCTAGATATGTCTGATTAATTCTTTTGCATTTTTGTGCACACATCAGGTAGGGAAAGCTTGCCAGTCCAGTGCTTTCCTAGGTCCTGCAACCTGCATGGCCATTGCATCCAGGAATAGCCAATTATTCCTGGACTAATCAGCATTGCACTTGTGGGGATCTATTTTTAATCAAACTCACTCTTGGAATGTAAGAAAATATCTATCTATGTTGAAACATACTTGACAGAATCCACCTTCAAGTTTACATGAACAAATGGATCAATGTGGTACAAATTTAGAAAGTTTTATCATAAGCAGGAGCTGGATGTTTTGGATCAAGAGATAAGATAAATGCATCAAAAGCTGCAGTGAAGGTGAAGAAAAACTTTTTTATGCTGCATGAATTCAAAGCAACGTTACATCTGTAGCATGAAGGCACAAGCCTGAAGATGACACCGACCCACAATCTAGTATGCCCATCATTATAAACCAGCTGATTCTTCAAAGTGAATTGCATTTACCAAGCTCTTGTAGAGCATTTAACAAGACTCCTGGGATTTTGGTTTTGGATGTGCAGGTTGTGCTATTTGAGCCTTCAATTTTTTTTCTATTTGACAAGAATAATTGTTTGGACCATATTTGGTAGTTGTGAGCCTCAAAACTTTACCTGCTAGCTGCCACTGACATTTTCACAAGGAATTTCACAAACTGTAAGTATGTAGTATAGTACCCAGTATACAAATACATTGCCATACCCTCCTGTGTACCATTATTTTCCACTATGGTAGCATGGTTCAAAACTACAGCCTGTGTTTTTAGACATCAGGAATTTCATTATTTCATCTCTCTGCCAAAGGCGAAAAGGAAAGAGCCTTTTCCAAAGATGGGAGATGGAATATAAAATATTACATTCATAATTGCACCTAGCTAATCCTTTTAAGCCAAATAGGGCAATGGTCCTGACATGAACCTAGCAAGAGGACGTTTGGTTGGAACTGCGTAATCCCCAGCAGTGGCTACACCACGGCGGCTTTCAGTAAATGACATCCTGCGGGTATTCTCCAAAGAACCTGATAACTTTACTGGTTCCATATCCGATTTCCTTCGGTGACTGCTGAATTTGATGGGAGCTGAAAAGATTGATCCCCTTGATGCAGTTTGTTGTTGCATTGTGAAATTTTCGCTTCCCTCACCAAAAGGTTCGCCTTGGTTCTTTGTTATATCAATGCCATTGCTGAGAGAAGAGCTTGTGAATTGGCATGTTGATGGATGGGGGTTGATGAGGGTGGGCACCGAACTCTCGTAGTACATTTGGTATATGGACCTCATTATTGTATGAGGTACATAAGTCTCCAATGTGCTTCGTGGGAGATAGTGTGTTGATTGGCAGAGTTGATCCAAAAATACCAACTTTGCTACCAATGGACTCCTGTTCCAATTAAGCAAGAATCCTTCATGATTAGACAGACTTCATTCTCTAAGGCCAATAGAGTGAACCAACAGTGCACCATCCATTGCAAGCCTGTTATGACTCAATTGTGGATGAACCCAACTGAGTTGATGTCCAAATTCACCATCATAACCATAGTTAGGTATGTAGGATAATACATGGCTACTAGGTTAGTAGATGCATGTGGATAGTTAGTACATAGGTAAAGGACTAGTGGGTTGTTAGTAGGAAGGTAGTAAAACCAGAAACTGAGCTAACCACTGTGGTTAGCTAGGGCCAACATAAGGCCAACAGAGTGAACCAATAGCCACCAGTACATTATCCATTTGGA
>Ga0209611_10000130_pt1 | contig 88729 bp, 74 predicted proteins | sample S1TSphgellanicum_3_FD_187693 | JGI IMG/M metagenome (GOLD analysis project Ga0209611, IMG submission 187693) | Host-associated microbial communities from peat moss isolated from Minnesota, USA - S1T2_Fc - Sphagnum magellanicum MG (SPAdes) (version 2) | ecosystem: Host-associated > Plants > Peat... | reverse complement strand
ATGCGCGAGCCACTGCAGGTACGCATAGAACTCGACTTCTCGGGGATGTTGGGCCGCGAATCGCTGGGCCGCGGCGCCTTTGACATCGCGGAACTCTTCCGGCCAGCTCAACCAGCCGGAAGCGCAATTGAACGTCGCGCGACAATAGCGGTCGATGGCATCGAAGCGCGCGTGCGTCTGTAGAAGTTCGCCGCCGGCGCCGACGAAGCGGCGGAAACTCTGTGCCCGCTCGCTGTTCTCGGCCAGATGCCGGTCGCAAAAATCGCGATACAGCAGGGCGAGAATGTCGAATTTGAATTCCGCGACGCCGCGGTAATCGACGAGGCTCTTCGCCCGCAGTTCATTCAATCGTGTCGTCGCCGCGGGCTCCGCCAGGCGTGCGCGCGCCGCCGCGCAGTCGGCGAACTCCGGGATCTGCGGCACCGAGATGTACAACACATTGAGAAAGAGCCGGCTCGACGCGCTGTAAGGACTGGCTCTGTCGGGATCGGCCGGCGCCAGCGCGTGCAGCGGATTCAAACCGATGAAGCCGGCGCCGCACGGGGCGATCCAGCGAATCAAGCGTTGCAGATCGCCGAAGTCGCCGATACCCCAATTCTCCCGGGACTTGAGCGTATACAGTTGCACGGCGATGCCCCACAAACGACGGCCGCCGGTGATCGATGCCGGCTCGTAGCACTGCGCCGGGGCGACGATCAGCAGACAGCGCTCGGCGCCGCCGGCGGCGATGCCCGCCTCGAATTCGTGATAGCCCGGCGGCAGCTCGAACGGCAAATCGAAACGCCGGCGGGTGATCCACGACCCCTCGACTGCGCCCCGCCAGATCTCCGGGCAGTCGGCGGTCGAGGTGGCGCCGCTGCGTCGTGTGCCGTCCTCGAGCCGCACCGACCACACGATGCTCGAGCCGAATTCACCCGCCGTGACATTGATATCGATTCCGATTGCGCCGCGTCGAGCCGTGGCGACGGGCGGCAGGAACTTGCGCAGGCGCGTCGATTCCAGTTGACTCAAATCCCGCGCGAGCGCGGCCGGATCGTCGACGTGGCAGCCCATGGCGCGCAAGATGCCGAGCTTGGTCTCGAGACTGAAGTACTGCAGCTCGCCGCGGTAATCATGGTACGCATCGCCGATCCCGCGCAGCCGTGCCAATTTGTCGACCGACGCCGTATCCATCTCAGCACTCCAATAAAGCGACGCTGCTGGCGTCGAGGCGATACTCGTGCGCCAACCCCAAGCTCGAGGCCGCCGGGGTCTCTACGCCCGTGTCGAAGTGCCGGATCCACGGTTGATCGGCCGACTCCGGCGGCAGGCGGAAGCTTTGTGCGCCATCCCCGGCATTGACCAGCAACAGCAATCGGCCGGCCGAATCCTCGCACTTGCCGAACCATACGCCCAAGGCGCGTAAGGCCGCATCGCCCCAGTCCGCCTGCGTCATCTCGCTGCCGCGCGTACTCAACCAAGTGACATCCTTGCCGCCGGCACGCGATGCGGCGCCTTTCAAGAATGTCTCGCGCCGGAACTCGGCGCGCCGCCGCCTCAAGGATGCGAGCAACTGCACGAACCGCAGCAAATTTGCGTGGCTGGCGCGCAAGCCCCAGTCGATCCAGGATATCTCGTTGTCCTGGCAGTACGCGTTGTTGTTGCCGCGTTGCGTGCGCGCCAATTCGTCTCCGGCTTGCAGCATGGGAACGCCCTGCGAGAGAAACAAAACCGCCAATAGGTTGCACATTTGACGGTGGCGCAATCGATTGATCGCCGCATCCTCGGTGGGGCCCTCCGTGCCGCAGTTCCAGCTCAGATTATGCGCGTGGCCGTCGGCATTCTGCTCGAGATTGGCTTCGTTGTGGCGCTCATTGTAGGACACCAGATCGCACAGGGAGAAACCGTCGTGGGCAGTGATGAAATTGACGCCGGCGGTCGGTTTGCGGCCATTGTGCCGGAACACATCGCTCGAACCCGCGAACCTCTCGGCGAATTCGCCGATCTTGCCCGCGTCCCGCCGCCAAAACGAGCGCACCGTGTCCCGATAGCGATCGTTCCATTCCGCCCAGCCTGGCGGAAAGCGCCCGAGTTGATAGCCGCCCAACCCCACATCCCACGGTTCGGCGATCAGCTTGACGTAGGCCAGCGACGCTTCGGCGCGCACGGCTTTGAAGAACGCGGAATGCTCATTGAATCCATTGGCGTCGCGCGCCAGCACCGTCGCCAGATCGAAGCGAAAGCCATCCACGTGCAGGTCCTCGACCCAATATTTCAGGCAGTCGATGATCAGAGCGCGAACCTGCGGATGCTCGCAGTTGACGGTATTGCCGCAGCCCGTCAAGTTCTCATAGAGGCGCTTGTCGTTGTGCATCAGCCGGTAATACACCGCATTGTCGATCCCTCGCAGGGAGAGCAGCGGACCGGTTTCATTGCCCTCGGCGGTGTGATTGAAAACGACGTCGAGGATGACCTCGATACCCGCCGCATGCAGCGCCTTCACCATGGTCTTGAACTCCCGGACGGCATCGCTCACGGCGTATTCGTTCGCGGGCGAGAACCAGGCGATCGAGTTGTAGCCCCAGTAATTGGTCAATCGGCGCTCGCGCAGGAACGGCTCCGAGACGAACGACTGGCAGGGCAACAGTTCGACCGCGGTCGCGCCGACGGATTTCAAATGCTCGATCACTGTTTCCACGGTGAGCCCGAGGTACCTGCCGCGCCAGGCCGCCGGCACCCCGGGATGCAGTTGGGTGAATCCTTTGACATGCAGCTCGTAAATCAGCGTGTCGCGCCAGGGCACGGCCGGCGGCCGATCGGCGCCCCAGTCGAAACCGCGGTCGACGATGCGCGAGCGGAGCGGCTCGGTGTGGGAGAGTGCGCGGGCATACGGGTCGATCAGCGCGGCCGTGGCATCGAAGCGATGGCCGTTCTCCGGTTCATTGGGGCCGTGTACATGGAAGGCATAGAGGCTTCCCGCCGCCGCTTGCCGCCCCGCCACCAATCCGTGCCACACATCGCCGGTGCGCGTGAGATCGCCGCGCACGCTTTCCGCGCCGCTCCCGGGGTCGAACAGCACCACTTCAACCCGCGTGGCATGGCTCGAAAAGAGCGCAAAATTGACGCCGCGCTCCGTCCACGTGGCGCCCAACGGACGCGGCGATCCCGCCTGAACGAGCTTCACTACAGCAATTTCACTATAGCGGCCCGATGAAGAACATCGCTCCGAGCGGAGGTAGATCGAGCCGCAGCGAATACGCATATCCTTGCGCGTTCTCCTCCGCCGCATACACCTCGGATTGCCCGTTGTAGCCGGAACCGCCGTATCGCACATCGTCCGAATCGAATATTTTCTGGTAGCGGCCGGGATCGGTGGCGCCGATGCGATATCCGCTGCGAGGCACCGGGGTTGCATTGAACACACAGGTGATCGGCTGGCCTTGATCCCCGCCGGTCGAGCGCCGCGCGAACGCCCAGACACTCTCGTCGGCGTTGTGCAAATCCACCCAGCGAAATCCCTCATGATCGCAGTCGCTCCCGTAGAACTGCGGCGTCGACCGGTACAGGTGATTCAGGGCGCGCACGCAGTCGCGCAGCGCCAGGTGTTCGGGCACTTGCAGCAGCGGCCAGTCGAGTTGTTCGTAGTCGCGCCACTCCTGCCACTGGCCGAATTCCGAACCCATGAACAGCAGCTTCTTGCCGGGGTGGGCGCACATGAAGGACAGCAGCAGACGGAAATTCGCGCGTTTCTGCCAGACGTCGCCCGGCATCTTGTCGAGCAGAGAGCGTTTGCCGTGCACCACCTCGTCATGCGAAATCGGCAGAATGAAATTCTCGGACCAGGCGTACACGAAGGAGAATGTGATCAGCTGATGATTGTAGCGCCGATGCACCGGATCCTCGGCAATGTACCTCAGAGTGTCGTTCATCCAACCCATGTTCCATTTGAAATTGAAGCCGAGCCCGCCGTGTTCAGGCGGGCTCGTCACTCCGGCGAAGGCGGTGGACTCCTCGGCGATCATCAATACGCCGGGGAAGTTCCTGTGCACGGCATTGTTGGTCTGCCGGATGAAATCCATGGCCTCCAGATTCTCCCGCCCGCCGTCTTTGTTCGGCAGCCATTCGCCCGGTTTGCGGCTGTAGTCGAGGTACAGCATCGATGCCACCGCATCGACGCGCAGACCGTCGATGTGATACCGGTCCGACCAGAAGAGCGCGTTGCCGATCAGGAAATTGCGCACTTCGTGGCGCCCGTAATTGAAAATCTTGGTGCCCCACTCCATGTGTTCACCGAGGCGGGAATCCGCGTGTTCATAGAGCGCGGTGCCATCGAAGTACGACAAGCCATGATCGTCGCGCGGGAAATGGGCCGGTACCCAGTCGAGAATCACGCCGATGCCGGCCTGATGGCAGCGATCGACGAAAAACATGAAGTCCTGCGCGGATCCGTACCTCGCGGTCGCCGCGTAGTAACCCACCACTTGATAGCCCCACGACGCATCGAGCGGATGCTCGGCAACCCCCATCAGTTCCAAGTGCGTGTAGCCCAAGTCCTGGACATAGGGAATCAGTTGATCGACCGCCTCGAGCCAGCTCATGAACGGCGGACTACGCTCGTGCCACGGACGACGCCACGAACCTAGATGCACCTCGAAGGCATTGAATGGCCGGCGGCGCGGGTCGGCGGCCCGGCGCTCCGCCAACCACCCGGCATCGTTCCAAACATAGCCATCGAGTGAAGCCACCAGGGAACAATTTTCCGGCCGCAGCTGCATCGCGAAACCGTACGGATCGGACTTCACGAACAGCCGGCCGGCATGATCGCGAATTTCGTATTTATACGCGGTGCCGGCGCCGACGCCGGGCACCACCGCTTCCCAGACACCCGAGGAGCCGCGGCTCTGCATCACATGGGCGCCGCCGTCCCAATGATTGAAGGGACCGACGACGCTCACCCGCTCGGCGTTCGGCGCCCACACGGCGAACCGTGTGCCCGCCGCCGCACCGGCAGGACTCAAGTGCGCGCCCAACTTTTCATAGATCCGCTCGTGCGTGCCCTCGCCGAACAAATACAGATCGAAATCGCTGATCGCTTGATCGCTCATTGCACGGGCTTGACCGCCCAGATGCGGTCGGCGTACTCGCGGATGCTGCGATCGCTCGAGAAATAGCCCATGTTCAGGCAGTTGACGATCGCCTTGCGACTCCATTCATCTTCGTTCCGGTACAGCGCGTCCACCTGTTCCTGCGCCGCGCAATAGGCGGCAAAATCCGCGAGCACCAGGTACGGCTCACCGTCGGACAACAACCGGTCGATCACGGGCTTGCCGTCATGTGGACGGTCCGGCGAGAAGAATCCCGACTCGATGAGCTCGAGCGTCGCCTTGAGCTCCGGATTCGCATCGACCTCGCGATGCGGCCGATACCCTTGCGTCCGCCGCGCCGCAACTTCCTCCGCGGTGAGCCCGAAGATGAACATGTTTTCCGCCCCGACATGATCGCGAATCTCGATATTGGCCCCATCAAGCGTGCCGATGGTCAGTGCGCCGTTGAGCGCGAGCTTCATATTACCGGTTCCCGATGCCTCCATGCCGGCGGTCGAGATCTGCTGCGACAGGTCCGCCGCGGGCATGATCATCTGGGCCAGCGAGACATCGTAGTCCGGCAGGAAAACGACGCGCAGTTTGTCGCGCAGCGCCGGGTCCGCCTCGATGGTGCGGGCGACGTTGTTGATGAGTTTGATGATGGCCTTGGCCATGGTGTATCCGGGCGCCGCCTTGCCGGCGAATAGGACGGTCCGGGGCACGACGTCCGCGCGCGGGTTGTCGCGAATTCGCCGATACCGCGTCACGACGTAGAGCAGATTGAGCAGTTGCCGCTTGTACTCGTGAATCCTCTTGATGTGCACATCGAACAGCGAATCGACGCTGATTTCAACGCCGGTGCGGCGCATGACCTCATCCGCGAGCCTCTGCTTGTTGGCGCGCTTGATGCCGCGGAACCGGCGCCGGAAGTCCGGCTCCTCGGCCGCGCCTGCGAGCCGTCCGAGTTCCTCGAGATCGTTCTCCCAAGCCGAACCTAAGCGCTCGGTCAGGAGCGCGGACAACCCTAAGTTCGATTGCTTCAACCAGCGGCGCACCGCGATGCCATTGGTCACATTGATGAAGCGCTCGGGATACAGGTCCGCGAAGCCGGCAAATACCTGCTTGCGCATCAGATCGGAGTGGATCCGGGCGACCCCGTTGATGCGGTGGCTGCCGATCACGGCGAGATGCGCCATGCGCACCCGCCGCTCGCCGCCGTCATCGATGATCGACAGGCTCCGCAACCGCTCGAGGTCGCCCGGGTAGCGCGCTTCGACCGTGCGCAGAAAATCCCGGTTGATCAAATAAATGATTTCCAGATGCCGCGGCAGCAGCCGTTCGAACATCGCCACCGGCCAGGTCTCGAGCGCCTCGGGCAGCAGGGTATGATTCGTGTAGGAGAATACGCGGCCGGTGATTTCCCAGCTCTCGGCCCACGACAAGCCGTGCTCGTCGACCAGCAGCCGCATCAGCTCCGGAATCGCCACGCAGGGATGCGTGTCGTTCAGCTGAATCGCGATCGAGTCCGGCAAGGAGGCGAGAGTGCGGCCCTCGCTCGAATGCGTCGCCAAAATATCCTGCAGGCTGGCGCTCACGAAAAAATATTGCTGCTTGAGGCGCAATTCCCGGCCCTGCGGCGTGGAATCGTCCGGATACAGCACGCGCGACAGATTCTTCGCGTCGATCTGCTCCTGCACGGCGGCGGCATAGTCCCCGGCATTGAAGGCCTCGATGCGAAACGGCGTGATCGCCCGGCCGGACCAAAGCCTCAAGTGATTCACGGTGGGACCGCGATTGCCTGGAATGAGCTGATCGAATCCGATGGCGTAGATGTCGTTGGTGTCGACCCAGCGATGCCCCTCCACGCGGCCTCCAAAACGCACCCGGTAGCGCGCATTGCCGCGCGGCGTCTCCCACACATTGCGTAAGCGCAGCCAGCTGCTCGCGACCTCGCGCTGCCCGCCGTCGAGGCCCATGACCTGGGTGAAAATCCCGTAGTCATAGCGGATGCCGTAGCCGACGGCCGGATATTGCAACGTGGCCAATGAGTCGAGGAAGCACGCCGCCAGCCGGCCCAGGCCGCCGTTCCCCAATCCGGGGTCGTCCTCGTGTGCCGCGATATCATCGAGATCATGGCCCATGTCGTGGAGCGCGGTCCTTGCTTCCTGCAATAGGCCGCCATCGAGGCTCGACAGCGCATTGAGCAGCGATCGGCCCGGGAGATATTCCACCGAGAAATAGCACACCCGCTTCACGTGGGCGAGCGCGACGCGACGCTGCGTGGCGAGGCCACCGAACGTCAATTCCTCGCGCACCGCGAGGGACAGCGCGTCGTAGATATCCCGCGGCGTCGCCGTATCCGGGTTCTTGCCGAGCGCCCTGGAGAGCCGGTCGAGCAGGGCCGCTTGGAGCATGCCGGGCTGCAAGACGACGTTGCGCCGGATGGCGAACTGGGTATCAATCGTTTTCATGTTACAGGTTATTATAGTGGCGTAATTCGAGGACCGGCGGCCCTACCTCACACTGCGGGGACCATTAAGTTGACTACTTCCTCTCTGGCGGTCGGCATCGATGTGGGCGGTTCGACGATCAAGTGCGCCCTGATCGACTTGACTACGGGCGCATTCGCCGGCCCGAGATTCAGTGTGCCGACACCGGCCCTCGACTCGACGGAGGCCTTGCTCGGCGCATTGAAGACCGTCGCGGCGAATGTGCCGGGAGACTCTGCGGTCGGGCTCGCATTCCCGAGCGTGATCCGCAACGGCATCGTGCGCACCGCCGCCAATCTCAATAAAGCCTGGATAGGAAAACCGCTTGCGGCGCTCGCCCGCGACTATCTTGGCCGGCCGGTCATCGCGATCAACGACGCCGACGCCGCGGGCCTTGCGGAGTTGCGCTATGGCGCCGCGCGCGGCGTGCCCGGCACCGTTCTCCTGTTGACGTTGGGCACGGGCATCGGCAGCGCGTTGTTCGTCGATGGAATTCTGGTGCCCAACACCGAACTCGGTCACCTCGAGGTCGCGGGGCGCGAAGCGGAACACCGCGCGTCCGGGCGCGCCAAGATCGATGCGAACTTGAGCTGGGACGGCTGGGCGGATGAGTTGAATCGGGTGCTGCAGGAAATGCATGCACTGCTGTGGCCGGATCTCATCGTGCTATGCGGCGGCATCACGGAGGAGCCGGAAAAATTTTTGGATAAACTGCACTGCGAGGCGCGCCTGTGCATCGGAACATTGCGCTCGGATGCCGGGATCGTCGGCGCGGCCTTGGCGACGACGGTGGCGTCTTCCCACCGTTCCTGATCAAAGCCGGCTTCGCGGCCGCGCTGGCCCTGATGGTTGCGGCCTGCGCAACGACTTCGCACGCGCCGGCGCCAATGGCGGCGCCCTCCCCCGTCGCGGGCTACCCGGCGGCGGCCGGCTCATCGAGCATCTCGCCTCTGCCCAAGGACCTGCGGGTCTTGATGGTCGACAATGCCATCGCCATGCTCGGTCAACCGTATCATTACGGAGGCGCCGCCCCCGGCGGCTTCGACTGCAGCGGACTCGTCGTGTATGCGGCAAACGGCGCCGGCGTGCGCTTGCCGCGCACCGCCCGCGAACAGTTCGGCATAGGCCGGCACGTCGCACGCGGCGAATTGCAGGCGGGTGATCTCGTGTTCATGCATCTGGCCCACAAGGAGCTGCATGTCGGCATCGCGATCGACGCCGAGCGGTTCGTGCACGCGCCCTCGACCGGCGGCGCCGTGCGCATCGACACGCTGGCGTCGCCGCCCTATTCGAAGGGGTTTCTGGGCGCGCGCCGAATTCCGCTTGCCCAATAGGGTATTATGTCCGCCCTGAAATGACGGCCACGTTACCGGTCGCCGAGCAAATCAACTCACTCCAGGACATCGCCATGAAGCTCTATTTCTCCCCCGGCGCCTGCTCGCTGTCACCCCACATCGTACTGCGCGAAGCGGGGATCCCCTTCACGCTCGAAAAGACCGACTTGGGCACCAAGAAGACCGCGGCCGGCATCGATTATCTCACGATCAACAGCAAGGGCGCGGTACCGGCGCTGCAGCTCGACGATGGCCGCGTGCTCACCGAAGGGCCGGCGATCACTCAATATATTGCCGATCAAAAGCCGGAGTCCGGTTTGGCGCCGCGCGCCGGAACCTTCGAGCGCTACCAGCTGATGGAAATTCTGAATTTCATCTCCTCGGAAGTGCACAAGGGCTTCAGCCCGTTGTTCAATCCGAAGATTTCCGCCGACTGGAAGGCCACCGCGCTCGCCAACCTCTCGAAGAAATTCGATTGGCTGACGGCGTTTCTGAAGGACAAGGAGTATCTGATGGGCAAGAACTTCACGGTAGCCGACGCCTATTTGTTCGCGACCTTGAACTGGACCGGAAAATTGGGGATCGAGCTCGCCAAATGGCCCGTGCTCACGGCGTATCACGCGCGAGTTGCGCAGCGTCCGAAAGTGCAGGAGGCGATGAAGGCTGAGGGGTTGCTGAAGTAGGGTCGATTCGGTCTAGCTCACCGCCGCATCGACGGCGTCGACCGATTCGCTGCCGACTGCGGCGAACTGCAGGTTGGCGAGCCGCGCATAGAGCGGGCTTTGTATCAAGAGCTCAGCATGCGTGCCGACGGCAATTTTATGGCCGTGATCCATGACCACGATGCGATCGGCTTTCAGCACCGTCGCGAGCCGATGCGCGATGATGATCGTGGTGCGCCCCTGCATGAGTTTTTCGAGCGCCTCCTGCACCAGCCGCTCGGATTCGGCATCCAACGAACTGGTCGCCTCATCCAGCAACAAGATGGGCGGATCCTTGAGAATGGCGCGCGCCAGCGCGATGCGCTGGCGCTGGCCGCCGGACAGCCGCGTGCCGCGCTCGCCCAAGAAGGTGTCATACCCTTGCGGCAGTTTACGGATGAATTCATCGGCGGCCGCTGCGATTGCGGCCGCCTCGATCTCGGCGTCGCTCGCCGTGGGGCGCCCATAGCGGATGTTCTCGCGGGCGCTCGCGCCGAACAGCACGGTCTCCTGCGGCACGAGTCCGATCTGGGCGCGGATGTCCTGCGGCGGTAAATCGACCAGACGCCGATCGTCGATCGACACGCGGCCGGAATCCGGATCGTAGAATCGCAGCAGCAGCTGAAAGGTCGTGCTCTTGCCGGCGCCCGAGGGACCGACGAACGCAATCGTTTCGCCCGGCACGACGTCGAGGCTGAAATTCGCGAGTGCGGCGCTGTCCGGCCGCGATGGATAATGAAAGCTCACATTGTCGAAACGTATTGCGCCGCGCACCCGCGCCGGAAAATCCGCCGGGCGCGGCGGCGCGCTGATGCTGGGCCGCGCCTGCAGCAGTTCGCTCAAGCGCTCCATGGCGCCCGCGGCGCGCTGCATCTCGCCCCACATCTCGCTCAACGCCGCGGCCGAACTGCCCACGAATCCGGCGTAGAGCAGAAACTGGAAGAGCTGGCCGCCGGTCATCGTACCGGCGAGGACCTGGCGCACCCCCAACCATAAGACGACCGTGATTCCGGCAAATACCAGCGTGATGCCCATCGCGGTGAGCGATGCGCGCACGCGCGTGCGGCGTATCGCCGTTGTAAAGCTGTCTTCGACCGCACGGGCGTAGCGGTCGCCTTGCAGTTCCTCCAGGGTGAACGCCTGCACCGTTTGGATGGCGTTGAGCGTCTCGCCCGCGAGCCCGCTGGTGTCGGCGATCCGGTCCTGCGAGGCGCGCGACAGGCGGCGCACGCGCCGGCCGATGACGATGAGCGGCACGACCGTCACCGGAATCAGCACCAGCATGATGAGCATCAGGAAGGCGTTGGTGAGTCCCAGCATCACGAGACCGCCGATCAAGCTCAAACTCGAGCGCAGGATGATGGAGAGGTTGACCCCGGAGATCGCCTGCACCAGGGTGGTATCGGTGGTCAAACGCGACAGCACTTCGCCGACGCGCGTGGTTTCGAAGAACAAAGGATCCATGCGCACGACCCGCCGGTACACGGCCGACCGCACGTCGGCGACCACGCGCTCGCCGAGCCAGGTCACCAGATAAAAGCGCAGAGCGGCAAACACGCCGAATATGACGGAGGCCGCGAGAAAGCCGATGAGATACCCATTGAGCGCGTTCGAATCCTTCACCGCGACCACGTGGTCGATCAGCTCTCGCAGCGCCACCGGCAACGCCAGCATGGCGGCCGTGGCCACCAGCAGGGCGCACAAGGCGGCCAGCATCATCGCGCGGTAGGGCCTCAAGAAGGGCAACAACGCGCGCAGCGGATTCAAGGTCTTGGCGCGGGGACGATCGGTGTCGGTACTCATGATTCCTATGATCCCATAACTGCGTTGGGACCGCGCATTTTAGGACTGATACGGATTTATCGTTGCGCGCGGACAACGCGCGATGGAGCTTCGCCGGCGCTTCATCCGACGGCTCGTCATCGTGCAGGCGCGCGCCGATTTGACCGGGGGCAAGGCCAGGCGTCCCGGCAGTTGCACGAGCTTTTCCGCGGTGATACTGTCGATCGAGGGTTATCTGACGATATAAATAATTTACGGGGATTGAGATGCCAGCCACTTCTTCGACGCCGTTCGATCAGCGGGTTTCCTGGCGAGTGTTGCTTTTGCGCACTCTTATAGTGACCACGGGCATTTGTGCCGCACCCTTCGCGGGCGCGGCGGACGCCGACACGGACACTGCCGCGCCGGTCGGCCTCGAGGAAATCACCGTTACCGCGACCCGTCGAGAAGAAAGCATCAACCGAGTGCCGATCAGCATCACTGCCATCAGCCAGGACATGCTCGATCAAAAGGGCATCAAGGACTTCGCCGACGTCGCCCGCTTCACCCCCGGAGTCGCCTTCGACACCAGCCAAACCAACCAGATCTCGATTCGCGGCGTCTCCTCGAGCGGCGGCTCGGGCACCACCGGAATCTACATCGATGATGTTCCGATTCAGGTGCGCGCGCTCGGCTTCAATTCCGATGACGCGCTCGTCAAGCTGTTCGATCTCGACCGCGTCGAGGTGCTGCGCGGCCCGCAGGGAACGCTGTTTGGCGCCGGTTCCGAAGGCGGCACGGTACGCTACATCACGGTGCAACCCAGCCTGACCCAGAACAGCATCTACGCCAAGGCCGAAACGTCCTACACGGAGGGCGGCGCGCCGAGTTACGAAGCCGGTGTGGCGGCGGGCGGCCCGGTGATCGACGGTGTATTCGGCGTGCGCGTCAGCGCCTGGGTTCGGCGCGATGGCGGATGGATCGATCGCATCGACCCGACCACGCTCGCCGTCGTGGACCCGAATGCGAACAGCGACAACACCATCGCGCTTCGAGTCGCCGGACTCTGGCAACCCGTCGATGGGGTCCGCGTGACGCCCGCTATTTTGTATCAAGACAGCCATCGCAACGACGTGACCATCTACTGGCCCGAATATTCGAATCCGAGCGGCAACAGCTACGTCAGCGCGAATCCCACGGCGCGCCCGGAACCCGACAAGTTCTATCTACCTTCACTCAACGTCCAGGCGGACTTCGGCGATGTGCGGCTGATTTCGACCACCTCGTATTTCTACCGCAACGAGATCAGCGGCTATGACGGGACGCTGTACAACCTCGGCTATTATCAAAGCCAGATCCCGGATTACGGCCTGCCCTCAGCCGTCGCCGACCTCCCGCTCCTCGACGGAACGGGGATTCACTTGCCTGCGGGGCTGACCAATTACCGTTCTCCCGCCACGGTAACCAACACGCAACGCAACATCACCCAGGAATTCCGGGTGCAGTCGACCGATCCGACCGACCGCTTAGGATGGACCGCGGGCGTTTTCTACTCGCTCGATCGCCAGTTCAGCCTGGAGGAAATCCACGACCCGCAGGCCGATGCCTTCTTCGAGCAGCTGTTCGGAACCAACATCGCGGATTTCTTCGAGCTCAACCCGGTATTGAACCCGGACGGCAGCTCCTATCTGCCGATGGGCGATTCCTACTTCAACCGGCTGGTGAGCTATGACCGCCAGATCGCCGGATTCGGCGAATTGAACTTCAAACTGACCGACACTCTGAAGCTGACCGCCGGGGTGCGCGTTTCGAAGGATTCGTTCACCATCGAAAGCCTGTCCGGCGGACCGCAGAACGGCCTGACGCTGCCGGGCACCCAGTCGAACAGCGAGAGGCCGGTCACCCCCAAGGCGGGCATCGAGTGGCAGGTCGACCCGAACAATCTCTACTATTTCACCTTTTCCAAGGGTTTTCGCCCAGGCGGCGGCAATCCGTCGATCCCTTACGATCCCACCTTTCAGAACACCACTTTCGGATGCACCGGGGACTTCCAGACGGAGGGTCTGACCAAGGGGGCGCCGGCCACCTACAAATCGGATTCGGTGAAGAGTTTCGAGGTGGGGGCCAAGAACAACATCGACAATATCGTCCGCCTGGCGACCAGCATCTACTACATCAAGTGGAACGACATCCAGCAAAATGTCGTGCCGCCCATCTGCCAGATCCAATTCACCGACAATCTCGGCAACGCCGTCTCCAAGGGCTTCGACCTGCAGGCCGATGTCCTCGTGACCGAGGCATTCTCCATCGAGTCGAGCTTCGGGTATACGGATGCGCGCTACACCACGACCACGTATCTCGGGCCGGTGCAAACCGGAGCGCCGGTGGTGGTCGCCGGGGATGCGGTTGCCGGGCCAAACGGCATCGGGACCGGATACTCGATTCCGCCCTACTCGATTTCCTTGGGCCTCGAATACAAGTTCCATGCGTTTGAACACGAATCATTCTTGCGCGGAGACTGGGAGTACCTGGCCGGTGACAAGTGGCTGCACCCCGCTCAGGATCCGAACACCGCTTCGTATGATCCGACCAGCTTGCCGACCGAGCGGCAGAGCTTCGCCTCGCTGCGAGCCGGCACCAAGTTAGGCGGTTGGGGAGTGTCCTTTTTCGTGGACAACTTGTTCGACAGCCATACGATCTTGAATTACAACCATCAGACTCCGCTGGAAGATGACGCCGGAAATTTGCTGGCAAGCCCTGCGTACCGATACATTTCGTATCGGCCGCGCACCTTCGGCATCACCGCGGTTTTCCGGCACTAGAGTCCGGGCGGGGATAGTAGTCGGCTAAGCGGAAAGCGCCGGCGAACAGTTCTCAGGCGACTGCGCGCGCCGACTCAACGCCCGCGGCGTCCTTGATTGACGCGGCGAGTATGTTCAGCCCCTCCGCGAGCACTGCATCGGGAATCGTGAGCGGCGCGAGCAACCGCACCACATTCGCCGACGTCCCGCAGGACAACAAGATCAACCCACGCTTCTCGGCCTGCGCCAGGATGGCGGCCGTCAACTCCGCATCCGGTTCGCGGGTCTTGGGGTCCTTGACCAATTCGAAGGCGACCATCGCGCCCAATCCGCGCACGTCGCCGATGCACGGCAGTTCCCGCGCCAGCGCCTGCAGCCGGGTGCGCATCTTGTCTCCGACGGCAGCCGCGCGAGCGCACAACCCTTCCGCCTCGATCACGTCGAGCACGGCGTGCGCCGCGGCGATGCTGATGGGATTGCCGCCGTAGGTGCCGCCGAGGCCGCCCGGATGCGCCGAATCCATGATGGTGGCCCGGCCGGTGACGCCTGAGAGCGGGAAGCCGCCGCCCAAACCCTTGGCCGTCGTGATCAGATCGGGTACCACCCCTGAATGTTCGATCGAGAACATCTTGCCGGTGCGCGCGATTCCGCCCTGCACTTCGTCGGCGATCAGCACGATGCCGTGGTCATCGCACAGGCGCCGCAGCGCGCGCAGAAAATCGGCGGGCGCGACGTTGAAGCCGCCCTCGCCTTGCACCGGTTCGATCAAAATGGCCGCGACCGACTTCGGGTCGACGTCACCATGGAAAAGACGGTCGAGATCCGCCAATGCCTGTTCGGTGGTGATGCCGCGATAGGGTTGGGGAAACTCGGCGTGGTAAATTTCCGCCGGAAACGGGCCGAAGCCGCGCTTGTACGGCATGACCTTGCCGGTGAGCGCCATGGTCATGAGCGTCCGCCCATGAAAGCCGCCGGAGAACGCGATCACCGCGGAGCGCTTGGTGTGATAGCGCGCGATCTTGATGGCGTTCTCGATGGCCTCCGCGCCTGAGTTCAGAAACAATGTCTTCTTCGCAAAGTCGCCCGGCGCCAACGCGTTCAACCGCTCCGCCAGCCGCACATAGGATTCATAGGGGGAGACGTGGAAGCAGGTATGCGCAAACTGCAAGGCCTGCTGGGCTACGGCCTCCATGACCCGCGGATGCCGATGGCCGGTATTGACGACGGCAATGCCCGCGGCAAAGTCGATGTAGCGCCGGCCGTCGACGTCCCACAGCTCGGAATTCTCCGCCTTCGCGACGTAGATACCCCGTGCGCTCACGCCGGCCGGCACGGCCGCCGTCTTACGCGCCTTCAGATCGGCTGATTTCGACATTTGAGATCCCCTTGGATGGGCAGCGGACACCCGGGAACGGTATCATCAGCCGGCTATTTCGGCAAAATTGGCGTTCCACCCCCCCACGAGCACAGCATGAGCACGGCGAGACCGACGATGCCAATGGAGCTCTCCGCTCGCGCGGACGGCGGAACGCTGAGCGTCGCTATCGTGCGCCTGAGTCCCGGCGCCCAGGTGTCCAAGAACGATCGGGTGGCGGTCGAAGCGCCGCTCGAAATCCAATTGCATCATCCGGCGCTCGGCCCCGTCCCCGTGTCCTTCGGCACGACCATGCGCACTCCGGGTGAGGATGAGTGGCTGGCGGCGGGGCTGCTGTACGGCGAGGGCATCGTGAATCGGGCGGACGACATCGAGGCAATCGAGTCGAGCACGCGCCGCCCGAATGTGGTCAATGTACGGCTGCATCCGAGCGTAACGATCGAACCAATGACGCCGAGCCGGCGTTTTTCCGCCGGCTCGAGCTGCGGCGTGTGCGGCACCACGGGTCTCGACGCCGCCATCGCGCGCGCCGCCGCCACGCGCATCCCGAAGAGCGGCCACGTCGCCCTCTCCGTATTGCTGGGCCTGCCTCATCGCATGCGAAACTCGCAATCGAAGTTCGGCGACACGGGCGGCATTCACGCGGCCGCCGTGTTCGACGGCGCGGGGACCTTGCTGCACGTGGCTGAAGATGTGGGCCGCCACAACGCGTTCGACAAACTCGTCGGCTCGAATCTTCTCGCGGGAGATTTGCCGCTGACCGATCGCATCGTCTTGTTGAGCGGCCGCGCGAGCTTCGAACTCGTGCAGAAAGCACTGCGGGCCGGGGTGGGAGTACTCGCCGCCATCGGCGCGCCGTCGAGCTTAGCCGTCAACCTCGCCGTCGCGTCGGGGCTCACCCTGGTAGGTTTCCTGCGGGAGACCCGATGCAATGTTTATTCGCATCCCGAGCGGCTTACGCGCGCCGGATAGGCGTCCGCCGGCCCAGGCGAAATCCGTGACCGCCGCGGCGGATTCATGCACCGCGGTAATGAACTCCCGCCATTGGCGGTGATTGGAGAACTTAGGCGGCATCGCTCGACGTGCGCCGCGCCAACAAGTAGCCGGCGGTCAATCCCACCAAGGCGACCACCGCGAGCGCCTGCCACGGGTTGCTGTGCACATAGTCATCGGCATCACGGACCGCATCACGGGCTTTTTCCAGCCAGGAATCGGCCACCTCGTGGATATTGTCGGTGACGGCGGCGAGCGGCGCGGAGGCGCTCGCCCCTAAGCCGCCGACGTGCAAGTCCTTTTTCTGGGCGCCGGCGCTTGGATGAGAGGTCAGCATCGTCGGGGTCTCCTCGGTTGTCTACGACTATGCCTCTAGCGCCGCCCATTCACTGTCGGCGCCACACGGCGGCGCGCGTAGGACGCACTCTCACGACGCCGGGCGGCGACAGCCCGAATGGCGCTCAGTTGACCTGGTACCCGCGGCCCTGCAAACACGCGGACATCGCGCGGTCGTAGTTGTTGCGCGCCGTGTCGACGTTGCCCGACACGCCGCCGCCGGGCTGGGTCGGATCGAATCCGGTTTGCCCTCTCGCCCAGTTGTTGCACTCGTACTGGTCGGCGGCCTGCTGATCGCTGCTCTGGCCGTTCTTCGGGTAAATTATCAGGTCATTGGCCACGCTATCGGTCGAGGTCGAGGTCGACGTCGGGGGCGGCGGTTGCGAGGGGCTGTCTGCGTTGTCCGGCGGATCCACCACCGCGTAGCCGTTCTGATCCGGCTGCCACGAGTAGTAGACGTTATCGGCGTAGTAGTAAGGCACTCCGCCGAACCAGACCGTGGAGTAATAGGGCGGCAACACCGAGATCACGAGGCCGGGCGGCGGAGCCACGACCACGAATCCCGGGCCGCGAGGCGCGTACCAGATGCCGCCGCTGAAATAGTAACGGCTCCCGCCGCGGTAATAAGGCCGATATCCATCCGGCAGCGCGGGCCTGACGGTACCCACCGGCGGATAATAGCGGCCATGGTTGTAGCGCTGATCCAAGACCTGGCCGCGGCCGTCGAATGTCGGACGCGCGGGCGCAAACGTTGGACGCGCCTGTCCCGGTGCGGGACCTCGGACCTGAGGTCGCACGTCCTGCCGCGGCTCCGGGCGGCTGTGCGGTTCATCGGCCGCCGACGCGGACGTGCCCGCCTGCACCGCCCACAACAGCAAGCACACCGACAACGGCGCGATTTTCATCAGCTGACCGTATAGCCGCGACCTGACAGGCAAGCGCCGACCGCACGCTTATAGCTATCGGCTCGCGCGCGGCCTTCCGCGGCGCTTTGATTGATCTGCGCCTGGGTCTGCTGCGCCTGCTGCTGGGCCTGCGCGTCGGCCGCGGATCCGACGATCGCGCCGGTGGCGCCGCCGATCAGCAACCCGGCGCCGGCATTGCGCGGACCGCCGATGATCGAACCGATGATGGCGCCGCCGATGGCGCCGGCCACCGTACCCGAACCCGGCGGATTGGCGGGCTGAACCACGACGCGCTCGTAGGGACTCGCATCCGATCGGCTCGGATCAACCCCGGTTTGCTGAACCGCCCACACGTGGCATTCGTACCGGTCGCGGTCGGTCTGTTCCGGGCTCTGACCGTTGGCGGGATAGACGAACACCCGCTGCGGCGGCGGCGCGGGCACCGCATAGGTACGCGGCGGCGGCGTGACACAGGCAGTCAACAGAAACGCCGCGGCAACCGGTACGGCATAGCGCACGCCACGGGGTGAAATGCGTGAAAGAAGTGCCAGTTTCATGTGCTCCAAAACCTCTCGCCCTTTGCCTATAAACGTCGATGACGCAGGAAAGTTGACAGCAAATAACCCGCGGAGTTCGGTTCGCATGGGGGCCGATCGGCGAAGTCGCGGGTAGGCCGGCGCCGACAAACAAGCGCCGACCAAACCCGCTCTCATTTTGCCGCCGGCTTACGGAATTTTAATATGAATTGATCGGTCTTGCCGCGCACCGACGGATCGAACACCTTGGCGGTGCGATTGTCGCCGGGTTGGCGCAGCAGATCGCTCTTCCCCACCAATACGAATCCGGCCGCGAGAACTTCCTGCTTCACCGTGGCAGGATCGATCCTATGTAAAGTCGCGGTGTCGCGGGTGCCGGAACCCGCCACCGCGGAATGGTCGAGGATCAGATAAATCCCGCCGGGTTTCAAATCGTCGAACACCATTTTGTTGAACACGCCCACATCCAAGCCCGGCAGGTTGTGCAAGTCATGATAGTTCTGCGACGTCCACACGAGGTCCACCGGTGCGGGGACGCCCAACTGGCTGAACGGTTCGACCACGACGCTGACGTTGGTGTAGTTCGGATCCGCCGCGATCGCCTTCACGCGCGCCGCGAAATCCGGCGTGTCCGCCGGCGCATCCGGCGAGCGCGCCGGCACCAGCGCATAGACATGACCTTTGCTGCCGACCACTTTGCTCATGATGCGGGTGAAGTAGCCCCCGCCCGGCAGCAATTCGGCAACCTGGGCGCCCGGCTTGATGCCCGCGAATGCCAACACTTCAGCCGGCTTGCGGTCCGCGTCCCGTTCCTTGTCGGCGGCCGGACGTGCGCCGTCGGCCACCGCCGCCGCGATGTCGGCGGGGATAGCCCCGGCGGTTGCCAAGTTCGCGCCGAACGTCATCGCAGCGAGCAGCGAAATCGCGGGTACCAGCCAGTATCGAGTCATGGGAACGCTCCGTTATTTTGGCGGCAGTCTACCACCCACGCGTGTTCCGGGGGTGTCCCTGCCAGCGCGGCGCCGCGACGCGGCGTATGATCAGCGCATGAGTTTGAGCGTCTTTGATATTTTCAAAATCGGCATAGGTCCGTCGAGTTCTCACACCATGGGACCGATGAATGCCGCGCGCAGCTTCGTGGAGTTGCTGGCGTCGCGGGATCTGCTGTCGCGCACCGCGGAGGTGTCCGCGCAGTTGTATGGTTCCCTGGCGCTGACCGGACGCGGACACTGCACGGACCGCGCGATTTTATTGGGATTGGAAGGCATGAGCCCCGACACCATCGACTCCGCCGCGGTCGAACCGACGCTGCAGCGGATTCGTGCCGGCGGCCGGATCCGCCTGCTGGGCCGGCACGAAATCGCCTTCGATGAGCCGCTGAATTTGTTGTTCCACATCGACCAGGTGCTGCCCGGGCATTCGAACGGCATGCGCTTCAGCGCGCACGATGCCGCGCAGCGTGAGTTGGCGCGCGAGGAGTACTACAGCGTCGGCGGCGGGTTCGTGGTGCAGGCCGGCGCCCCCGCCGGAGCGGGCGCGGCGCGGCGCGAACCGCCGCACGATTTCAATTCCGGGATGCGGCTGCTCGAGCTCGGGCGTGCATTGGGGTTGGAGATCCACGAACTGATGCTCGCCCGCGAACGCACATGGGCCGGCGATGCCGAAGTGCGCGCGGGTCTGCTGCGCATCTGGCAAGTCATGCAGGATTGCGTGCGGCGCGGCTTCGAGGCGTCCGGTCTGTTGCCGGGTGTGCTCGGCGTACGCCGGCGCGCGCCGAAATTGTATCGCCAGCTGATGAGCGGCGACCCCTCGAGTCCCATGCATGCGCTCGACTGGGTGAATGTGTATGCGCTCGCGGTCAACGAGGAGAACGCGGCCGGCGGACAAGTGGTCACCGCGCCGACCAACGGCGCCGCGGGTATCGTGCCGGCCGTGCTGCATTACTACCGGCGCTTCGAGGCGGGAGCGGACGATGACGGTGTCATTCGCTTTTTGCTCACCGCCGCCGCCATCGGCATGCTCTACAAACAGAACGCCTCGATCTCGGGCGCGGAGATGGGCTGCCAGGGCGAGGTCGGCGTCGCCTGTTCCATGGCCGCGGCGGGCCTCGTGTCCGCGCTCAACGGCAGCAACGAACAAATCGAAAACGCGGCCGAAATCGGCATGGAGCACAACTTGGGGCTCACCTGCGACCCGGTGGCCGGCTTGGTGCAGATCCCCTGCATCGAGCGAAACGCCATGGGTTCGGTCAAAGCGATCAATGCGGCACGCCTGGCATTGCGCGGCGACGGCTCGCACAAGGTATCGCTCGACCAGGTGATTGCGACCATGCGGCAGACGGGCCTCGATATGTCGACGATCTACAAGGAAACGTCGCAGGGCGGGCTCGCGGTGAATGTTCCCGAGTGCTGAGCGGCCTGTGCGCGGGAACGTTGGCTGTAGCCTCTGGGAGTGTCAACCGTGCATCCCCGTCAGCGGCTGCCACTGGTCAGCGGGTGCAAAGTCTTCAGCCGGTGGCTTGCAGGCCTTGGGCGATGCCGCTGATGGTGGCGCGGAGCGCGGCAAAGAGGGCGTGGTCTTCGCGGCCGGTTTTGCGCCAGCGCCTGAGGAGATCCACTTGCATGAGGTGCATGGGGTCGATGTAGGGATTGCGCAGCTTGATCGAGCGCTGCAGCGTCGGGTCGCTGTCGAGCAGTTGCGCGCTGCCGCGCAGCTTTAGCACCAGCCTCACGGTCAATTCATATTCCTGGCGGATCGGTTCCGCCTCGACCTCGAGCGCGTGTCCGGCGAGCGCATCGTAGTGACTCGCGATGGTCAGATCGGTGCTCGCCAGCATGGCCTCCACATCGTCCAGCAAGTGTCGGAAGAACGGCCACTGCGTGAGCATTTGCGCGAGGACGTGCTCGCCGTGCTGCTCGATGGCGGCCTGCAAGCCGCTGCCGAAGCCGAACCATCCGGGCAGCATGTGGCGGCTCTGGGTCCAGGCGAACACCCAGGGGATGGCGCGCAGCGCCTCCACACCCTTGCCGCCCGCGCGCGCCGCCGGGCGCGAGCCGATGTGCATGCGCTCGATCACGTCGAGCGGGGTCGCCGCGCGAAAGTACTCGAAAAACTGCGGGCTGCCGAACGCGAGTCCGCGATAGACCTCGAGACTGGTTGCGGCGATGGTTCGCATGGCGGCGCATTGCGCCGGCGGCGTCGGCGCCGTGTGGCCGGCGTGCGCCGTCGCCAGGGCCACCGCGGCGAATGTCCGTTCGAGCGTGCGCATCGCGATGGGACGCAAGCCATAGCTCTGATTGACCACTTCGCCCTGCTCGGTCAGCCGGAACACACCGCGGATTGCGCCGCTCGGCACCGCTTCGACGAGATTTTCGGTGCGCCCGCCGCCGCGCGCGGGCGTGCCGCCGCGGCCGTGGAAAATCAACAACTGGATTCCCGCATCGCGCGCCGCTTCGAGCAGCGCGACTTGCGCGACCTGCAGCGCCCAGCGCGACGCCGCGATGCCGCCCTCCTTGTTGCTGTCGGAGTATCCGATGACCACCATCTGGCGGTTGCCGCGCGACTCGAGATGCCGGCGGTAGGCGGGCTCGCCGTACAGCGCGCGCAGTACCTCACCGGCATTCTCCAGGGAGGCGATGCACTCGAGCAGCGGCGCCACATCGAGAGGCGACTCGCCGGTGCGCTTGTCGGTGATGTCGGCCCATCGGGCGAGGAGCAGCACCGCAAGCACATCCTCCGGCCCATGCGCTCCGCTCACGATGTACTCGCCGATGGCGCGCCCGCCGAACTTATGGCGCGCTTGGGCGATGGCTTCGAACACCCATAGGCTGCGCCGGCCCATGGCGTCGAAAGCCGAGGTCGGTCCCTGGTCGCGGGCCAGCAAATCGCGCAACGCCTTGAGTCTCTCCCCGGGCTCGAGCATCGGCCAATCGGGTTGCCCGAGTCCCTGCGCGATCACCTGGTCATGAATGTGCGCGTGCTGCATGACGTCGAGCGTTGCCAGGTGAAATCCGAAGGTGCGCACCCGGCGAATGAAGCGTCGTACCAGAAAATAGCCGGCGTGGCGGCCGCGATTCGCGATCAGGCTGTCGGCGGCGAGCTGTATGTCTGCCAGCAATTCCTCGGGACCTGGGTACGAGTTGGGACGGCCCTCGTAGGTCGCCTTCAGGCGTTCGCCTATCTGACCGAAGAACACCCGGTACGGCATGCGGTCGTGGCGTGCCGGCGCGAGCGCCTGCGCGCCGGGCAATATGGCGCTGTACGTGTCGATGCGCACGGCGAGCGCGCCGCTGACGCCGACGCGGTTGGCGCTCTGACTCAAAGTCTCGGCGAGCATTTTGCATTCGGTGAAATAGCTCGACACGATCAGCTGCTGATGTCGATGCAAGGTTTCGCGAATGGTCTTGCCGTGCACGTCCGGATTACCGTCCATGTCGCCGCCGACCAACGAGCCGAACTGCAGGATGCTCGGCACATCGAGGGTTTCCGCGGGGACATCGTAGGCGCGCGCCAGCGCCGCCTCGATTTCTTCGTAGAACAGCGGCACGATGCGGTAGAGGATTTCCAGCAGGTAAAACAGCACATGCTCACGCTCGTCGACCACGGTCAGACCTTCGCGCGGATGCTCTTCGGTTTGCCAGATGCTGGTGATTTCGAGTCGCACCCGCGCCCACAGCGTCGAGAGCTCCGCGGGGGTCGAGGCGGGATTGAGCCGGTCGAGCAGGTCCTGCGCAATGTGCTGTTGCTTGCGCAAGATCGTGCGGCGGGTCGATTCGGTGGGGTGCCCCGTGAATACCGGCTCGATGCTCATCGACGCGATCAATTCCAGCGCCTGCTGCAGCGTAATTCCTTCCCGCTGCAAGCGGGCGATGCTGTCGGCGATGCCGCCGGGCTGCGCGGTGCTCGAATCGTTCAAGTACTCCCGGCGCCTGCGCACCCGATGAACTTTCTCGGCGGTATTCACCGCCTGGAACCAGATCGAAAACGCGCGCGTGAGATCGGTGGCGGCCGACGGCGATCGGCCTTCGGTGCGCTCCCGTAGATCGGATTCAGCCGCGGCGTCGCCCTCGCGCCGGCCGATCGCCGCGAGCCGGTCGCCTTCGACGGTCTTGAAGAATTCCTCGCCGCCCTGATCGCGCAGCGTCTCGCCGATCAAGGACCCCAAGGCATGCACGTCCTCGCGCAGCGCCGCGTCCTTGACCGGAAATTGGATGCTTTGACGATACATTGCTAGGCTCTTGGGAAATTTGACGGGGAATGATTATGAGCTTGTTGGCGCAGATCGCCATATTTCTCGCGGCGGCGGTCATCGCGATCCCGATATTCCGTTATTTCAAACTGGGCTCGGTGCTCGGCTACTTGACAGCCGGCATCATTATCGGCCCCGCCTGCCTGGGCCTCATCAGCCGGGTCGATGCCACCCAGAATATTGCCGAATTCGGCATCGTGCTGCTCATGTTCGTGATCGGCCTCGAACTGCAGCCCTCGCGCTTGTGGGTGTTGCGCAAGCCGATATTCGGCTTCGGTTTCGCGCAAATCGCGGTGACCACGGTGGCAATCGGTGCGTGCGCCTATTTCGGGTTCGAGCAGACCAAGGGCTCGGCGCTGGTCATCGGCTTCGGCCTGTCGCTGTCCTCCACCGCGCTGGTGCTGCAATTGCTGGTGGAGCGCGGACAGCTCAATTCCCAATACGGCCGCTCCTCATTCAGCATCTTGCTGTTTCAGGACATCGCGGTACTGCCCGCGCTCGCCTTGATTCCTCTGTTGGGCGTCGCCGCGGCAAGAACCGGCGGCCCGAACGGCTGGCTCGTGCTCAAGCTGCTCGCCGTGCTCGGCACGGTCATCCTGGGCGGCCGCTACGTGCTGCGCCCGATGCTGCGGATCGTCGCCGCCACGCGCGTCGCGGAGGCGTTCACGGCGGCGGGGCTGTTGATCGTCATCGGCACCGCGCTGCTCGTCAATCAGGTGGGCCTGTCGCTGTCGCTCGGCGCATTCCTCGCGGGAGTGCTGCTCGCGGACAGTGAATTTCGCCACGAACTCGAGGCGGATATCGAGCCTTTCAAGGGGCTGCTGCTGGGTCTTTTCTTCATCAGCGTCGGCATGTCGGCGAACCTCGACCTGGTTCGTGAGAAGCCTCTGGCGCTGATCGGCATCACGCTCGGATTCATGCTGCTCAAGATCGGCGTCTTGTGGTCGATCGGGCGGCTCGGGGGACTCTCGCCGGGCGCGAGCCGCGGGCTGGCATTGAGTCTGCCGTCGGGCGGTGAATTTGCCTTCGTCCTGTTCGGCCTCGCGGCGACGCTCGGCATCATGGACACGGAGACCGCGGAATTTCTGGTGCTCGCCGTCACCGCCTCGATGATCTTGAGCCCCGTGCTGCTGCTCCTGCACGACACGCTGTTCAAGGACCGGGAGACCGATGAGCGTCCGTTCGACACGCCCGAAGAACTATATCCCAAGGTGATCATCGCGGGCTTCGGGCGTTTCGGGCAGATCGTCGGACGCATCCTGCGCGCGCGGAAAATCGCCTTCACCGCACTCGAGGCGAGTCAGACCCAGGTCGATTTTCTGCGCCGTTTCGGCAACCAGGTATTCTACGGCGACGCCTCGCGGCTGGAATTATTGCGGGCCGCGAATGCGGAAAATGCGGAGGTTTTCGTGCTCGCCATCGACGACGTGGATGCCTCCGTGCGAACCGCGGAATTGATCCGCAAGCACTTCCCGCATTTGAAGATCTTCGCGCGCGCACGCAATCGCCAGCACGCCTTTCGCTTGATGGATCTCGAAGTGCGCTACACGATTCGCGAAACCTTGGTATCGAGCCTGGAATTGACGGAAAAAGTGCTCGAGACGCTCGGGCTGTCGAAGGCGAGAGCCCTTGAAACCGTGCGCCGGTTTCGCACTCACGATGAGGCGACGATGGCGAAGCAGCAGGCCGTGAAGGATGACGAGAACAAGTTCCTCGAGACCACGCGCGAATCGGCCGAGCAGCTGCTGCAGCTGTTCGAGGCCGACATGGACCAGCCGGAGGAAACCGGCGTAGGGTACAAGGCGGCGAAAACCCGCTGATGACGGCTCGTCGCCGGTCAGTCGGACCGGCCGCCGCCGGGTCAGCGCGAATTCAGCAACACGGTGGTGTCGAAACTCTCGAATGACGTGAGCACCCGGCGATAGGCGGCATGCGTGATGCGCTCCGCGGTCTTGTCGGCGCGCGTGCCGAGCAGCATGCGAACCACCACGTCATCCTGCGGGCGCGACGGATCTTCGCCGAGCAGCTGATAGGTGAAGCGCGCCAGACGCTGATTCATTTCATTGGCGAAGCGCAGGCGGATGGCGTCGTTGCCGTCGCCCGCGCCCACCTTCGCCTCTTCGGCGATTTCGACGATCAGGCGGGTGACAAAACGAGCCTTGTCGACCAACCCCAAGTCGCTGAAGAACTCGATTTCAGATTGGACGTTCATCCTGCCGGGAAGAAATCGATGGGTTTCGTGGCCGTCAAGGTCGCCACATCCTTCGCCTCGAATTTGAACAGGCGAATGCGCGCGAGCAGTTTGGTTTCAAACTCGGCATCGTTCAGCTCGCTCGACACGATGCGCGCGCCGGTGATGTCGCCGGTCGGGGAAATCGTCAACTCGATCACGACCTTGCCCTGCAGCGCCGGATTGTCGCGCAACGCCCGCGCATACATGGCGTCGATGGCGCCCTTGTTCTTGGTGAACACCAGCGCTATCTCGTCGGCGCTGCGCGATGCCTTGCCGCTGCCGCCGGCGCGGGTCGCAGGCTGGCCGGATGCACCCAGATTCGGGTCCTTGACCTGGGTCGTGTAGATGCCGCGCAAGGAACCCGATCCCGCGGCAAGGCCGCTGCTGGTCGGAGCGCTGATGCCGCCGCTGGTGCCGCCGGTCTTGGCGGTGATGATGTTCCGCTGCACCACGCTCACGTCGCCGGGGTCGGTGGTTTTGGGCTGATTCTTCGCGAACTTGTCGAGGTCGACTTGATCGCGCAGCGCCGCGAGGTCGTCGAGATTGGCGAGCAGGCCGCTCTTCGATGCCTTGACGCGCGGGTCCACCGGCTGGGGCGGCGTCGGCTTCGCGCTGACCGGAACCTTCTCCTGCGGCTTCTCAGGCTTCGGCGGCGGCGGCGGTGGTGGCGGAGGCGGCGGCTCCATCACCAGCTGCACGACCCGCTCGGGCAGAGAATCGGTGTTCACGACGGGTTCGTGCCGCGGCAGAAACGGAATGATGACCGCGATGATCGCGAACGCGATCGCGAGATTTCGCAAGATCGTGCGGAAGCGCCGCTCCATCTCCTCCGATGGCGACCACGGCAATTCATAGCGCCGATAGTACGGCGCGAGTCCGGTCGGCGTGCGTTGCGCGGGGCTGGCGGCCGCCATTTAAGTCGCCGCCCGTTCGCGTTCGACCACGGCAAAGGAGACTTTGCCGTACTCGGCTTCGCTGCAAGTCAACATGATCTTCTTCAGCACGCTGTACGGCGTGTCCTTGTCGCCCATGATCGTGACTTCGCGCTTGGCGATGTCGGTCTCCTGCGCCGCGCGCAGGCTCCTGTCGTTTTGCGCCATCAAGGCGGTCTTGAGCGGCGCGAAGAACGGGCCCTGATTCGCGACGACATCGGCCACGGAGCCGACCAATGTACCGTCCACGAACACCGAGTCCTTGGTGATCATGACCACCACGGCCGCGCTCGGCTTGCGGTCGGACACGGATTGAGGAATCGAAATATTCTTGGTGTTGGGCAGTATGTCCACGTCCGCCGTGTGCGCGAGCAGGAACACCACGAGGATGGTCATCATGTCGATGAACGGAATCAACGCGAAATGATTCGCGCCGTGGATGCGTTTACGGTGCCGCTTGATGCGATAAGAGGTCATGTCGGGGCATCCGCAATGGCGATGTCCGGGAACAGCTCCGCCTTGGAAAACGGCGCCACCGGCATCTCATAGACCCGAACCACGTCCATGACCTGCACCAGGGTGTCGTAGGACACCGCAGGTCCCGGCAGTATCGTCGCATCGGTCATCTCCGGAAACTGCGACTTCACCTGCCGCATGAATTCCGACAAATGGTCCAAATCATAGCCGCTCGCTGTGTTGGCGATGGTCTTGAGCGGACCCGAATTGCGGTCGTTGACCACCAGATCATCGGGACGAATGATCACCTCGAGTTTCAGCCCCTTCGGCAACTCGGGCGCGGCCGTGCTGCTCGCCGGCAGATTCAGCTGAAGAATATTGGTCTTGGAAAACACCGCCGTGAATATCAAAAAGAACACCAGGATCACCATCATGTCGATCATCGGAACGATGTTCAGATCATCGCGCCCATGGTGATAGCGGGCGTGATTTCGTCGGACGAGACGCGCGGACTTTGACTTCATGGCTGGAGCACCCTGTTGAGCGGCGAAACCCGGTACCCTAGATGCTGCCGCGGGCCGCGGCCGGTGTGCGCGTCGGCGCCGGCGAGGCGGTCTGTTCCGGCCGATCCGTCTGCCTCTCGGTGATGGAGTTCAAGAATTTCACCGAGGCGATTTCCAGGCTGTCGATCAGCGAGGTGGTCTTCGACTCGAGGAACATGTGCGCGAGCAGCAAAGTGATCGCCACCGCCAACCCGGAAGCCGTGTTGTTCATGGCGACCGAAATGGCCGCGGACAGCAGGCTGGCTTTCTCCGCCGGATTCGCCGTCGCCACGGCGCTGAAGGCGCCGATCAGGCCGGTGATGGTGCCGAGCAACCCGATCAACAGGCCGACGTTCGCCAGAGACGACAAATAGTGCGTGCGCTTCTCGATGCGCGGGATGACCTCGAGCAGACTCTCGTCCATGGCCTTTTCAATGTCGTCGCGGCGGCGCGCGCTCGCGACCCGGGCCACGCCGTAATTCAGTATCGTGGCAATCGATGCCTTGGAATTCTGGGTGAGGCCGACCACCTGCTTGAAGTTGCCGGCGCTCAACGCGGGCACGAGTTCCTCCCACAGACTGCGGTTGCGCAGAGTCTCGCGGGTCAGATACACGTATCGCTCGATGGCGATCGATACGCCGACCACGAATATCAGGGCCAGCGGGTAGAGGAATACCCCGCCGTCCTTGAAGAAATTGACGATGGAATTCATGAAATTCATCTGCGCGCTCCTAAATGATTCTCTTCCGCTGCTCTGAACCCGTGATTCAAACAGATTCGGTAAAATCGGCTATGACTCACTTCTCACCCTGCTGTGACGGCTTAGGCGGCGCACCATTTTGAGACGCGTCTGCTTGCACAGCCTGGTAGTAAACGACTTCGCGTTTGAACACATCCCGGTCAACCGGGGCCAAAATCTCATCCACCAGGCTATTCATCGGCTTACCGGCCAAATCGCCGATGTCCGACCGCTTCCAGGGGACGATGTACATGACCTTGGGTTGCTCCTGGCTGCCGGTGACGGTGGCCGTTCCTAGTTCGAGCCGATCGGCGGAGTTGGCCGGTTTGCCTCCGGCCGCCGCCGCGGGGCGGCCCGTGCCGGGCGCAGGGCTCGACGCCGCCGCCGTGGCCGGCGCCCTGGCCGTGGCGGTGGCAAGCGGCGCAGCACCCTTCGAAGCCGGCGCGGTGGGCTGCACGGATGCGGCGGGCGCGGCGCTCGAGGTATCGGCACGCGGCTCACCCGCCTCCGATTGAGCACTCGTCGGCGCGGGCTTATCCGCCGGCGCGGGCGCCGCGGGCGCCTGCTGCGCCGCCGCCATGCCGGGGATGGCGCAACACAGGACCATCAAAGTGACGCTTTTGACCACGACGTTCATGCAGGCTCCTTCTTCGGCGCCGCGGCGGGCGCACCGACGCGTTTGCGCAATTCCACCACCCAACCGGCGACTTGTTTGTTTTCGCCGGCAATTTCCAGATAACGCTGAAATTCATCGAGCGCTTTCTGAGGCTGCGACAGGTATAAATCGTAGAGCACGCCCAGATTGAGATGCGCGGGAGCGTAATTCGGCTCCGCGGCTATCGTACGCTGATAGGCCGCCTCAGCCTCCGCAAATTTTCCTTCGCGACGCAAGGCGATCCCGAGCTCGTTGCCGGCCACCGCATTGGTCGGGCTGCGCTCCAGGGCGGCTTTGAACGCGGCCTCGGCCTCGGGGAGCCGCGAATCGCGCAAGTACAGCAAGCCTAAATTCACCTGCGGGCCGGCAAATTGCGGATAGGCCACGGCCAACTGGCTGAATTCGAGTTCCGCGTCGGTGTTGCGGCCTGATTTCATGAGCTGCAGCGCCTGGGAGTATTGCTGTGCCGCACGCGCCGGAACCGCGGCCGGCTCGGCGGCTGCCGGAGCCGCGCCCGCGGCTCCGGGCGCACCCGCGGGCGCGCTCGCGGCTGTGGTGGCGGCCGGCGCCGTGGCGGCGGATCCGGTTTGCACCGGCGCACCCCCACCGGACGGCTTGGGCGGCGCGCTGTGACACGCGGCGAGCCACGCCACCACGGCCACGCTAACGAATCGAATCGACTTGCTGCTCACCGATTTCCACCTTGCCGTAACGGCCTGGATTGAGTTGCGCCAGCGCGGTAAAGCTCTTCTGCACCCACTCATCGTAAGTGCCGTCTTTGGTTCGCGCCGCGTTGACTTCGTGCAATTTGATCGCCTTCTCCTCGAACGGAAAGGCCTGCTCCTCGAGCAGTACGTCGTACTGTTCCAGTTCGTCCTTGGACAGATTCTTCGGCCGCTCCGAGCTCATCAGATCCTTGCCGAGCTGCCGGTACAGTTCGGCGCTCTCGAAGGTCGCCGCGGTGGTGACGTCGGCGACTTGATAGTCGGCGGCCTGTTCATAGGCCTTGAGCGCGGCCTCCATCGCCTTGCGTTTGTCGGCGAGCGATTTCTTGAGCGGCGCGACCAGTTTGATGCGCAGGAATTCCTCGCGGACCGGACTTGCCAGGCTCAAGGTCGCCTTCGCCGCCAGCGCGCGGCTGCGATCGGTGCGCGCGGCGCCCGCCGCCCGGTCGGCGCCGATGATGTCCTTCAGCCAATAATCGCGCGCGCCAGTATCGCCCAGCTTTGTTGCAATCAGGCTAAGCTTGTTGCGCGCCTCCATCGCCGGATTCAGCGGCTGCGGGAAATGCTTCACGAACGCCTCGAGCATGGCGCGCGATTTTGCCGTATTCCCCGCCTTGTCATACAGGTCAGCCGCCTGCAGAGTCGCCTCGCGCTGCACATCGGCCGATTCGCCGGGTGACTGCGCAATCTTTTCGAATTCCACCGCGGCCTGTGCCGGATGATTCGATTCGGTGTACGCCACCGCGAGATTGCGCGTGACGTCCGCCTGCAAGGGGCTTTCCGGGAAATTGCGGCGGAAGCCCTCGAGCACCACGACGGCGCGATCCCATTGCTTGTCCTTGAGCAGCAGCGCGGCCGCGTCGAAATCGGCATTGGCGCGCACCTTGGAGGTCGGCGCCAACGCAGAGACGCGCAAATAGTCGTCCACCGCCGCCGCATTGTCGCCCGATTTGGCCCGCAGCTCGCCCTGCTTGTAGATTGACGCCGCCAACCGCTCGACGATCACCGGACGCTCCGGGTCGTTGGCGGGCATCAGCGTCTGTGCATGAGTGTAAGCCGCTTCGGCCTTGTCGAACTGGCCTTGATCGAAGTTCGAGTTGCCGATCACGGTCCAGGCGATGCGTTGCTTGCCGGCATCGACCGGCGGTTGCCGCGCCAACAGGGTATCGCCCGCGGCGATGGCCCGCGGATAATCCTTGGCCGCATACAGCTCGGTCGCGGCGCGGGTCAGCACCTGCGCGCTCTCCGGATGCGATGGGTAGGTGGAGGCGAACCGCAGCGAGCTCTCCAGGCCCCGGCTGTGCACGGCGGCTTTCGCCTCGCCGCTGCTCATCGTCTCCTCTTGCTTGCCGTAGGCGATGATCGCCGCGTAGCCCGCCGCGGCGGCCTTCTCGTGCTCGCCGTAATCATAGGCCGTGCGTTCGTATTCCTTGGCGGCGTCGAGATATTGCCTGCTTTCGAACAGGGTATCCGCGAGCAGGAAGTTGGTGACGGCCGCATCCGTGTCCTTCGGGAAGGAAGTCAGGTAGCCGCGGTACCACTTCGCCGCCTCCTGATAATCGGCGACGTCCTTGGTGTGCTGGGCTTGGGCATGGTAGTACTGCGCCACGTCCTTGAGGTTCGCCTTCAAGGCGGCAAGAACCTTCGGCTCGTTCTGCGGATCGCGGTGCTGCCAGTACGGCGTGCCGATCGTGTAGTTCTCGACGAACTCTTTCTTGCCCTGCAGCACGAGCTGCGGGAAACCCCCCTTGCCATACGCGTCGATTGCCTGCATCTCGAGCAGCGGCGCCTTCTCGTTGTAGCGGTCTTGCGAGACGAACGCACGGTAGCTGTCGGCCGCGTCCGTATAGCGCTCCTTGTCGATGTAGAGATCGCCCAGGCGCGCGTAGAGAAGATACGCATACGGCCGCTGTTTGTGTTGCCGCACGAACTCGTCGATCGATTTCGGCCCCTCCAGATAAGAGAAGGTGATGGACATGACTCGAAAGGTGTCCTCGACCAATTCGCGATTCGCGCGGCTCAGGGACTCGAGTTCGACGAGTTCCGACGGATCGCGCTTCGACACCAGCACCGAATCGAGCACCGCGGAGAACGATTCCAAACTGCGCTCATTCTCGCCCTGCTTGAACAGCGACCAACCGTGCTTGTACAGGCTCTGATTGTAGAACGCGGAGCCTGCCCCGATCTTGATGACCGACTCGTAGGCGGCCTGCGCCTTGGGGTAGGCCTTCGCCGAGAACAGCAGTTCACCGCGCCGGAATTCCGCTTCATCGAGGTAGTGGCTGTGCGGATAACTCGCCACCAGCAGGTCCATCGTGGCGAGCGCCTTGTCGGGCTGCGCATTCAATTCATACGCGCGCGCCAGCTGATACAGCACCGAGTCGTTGCGCTCATACTTGGGGTATGTCTTGAGCAGCGCCGAATAAAGGTGAATGGCCTCGGTGGCGCGCAGTCCCTCGTTGGTGACGAGTTCGTGCTCGATGCGCTCGGATTCGGAACTCTCGAGATTCAAGTCGCCGAGGCGCCGCAAGGCTTCTGCGCGCAGCGCCGCATCGCCCGCATTCAAATCCAGGAACCGCTTGTAGCTCTCCATCGTCTTGTTGGCATCCACATTTTGCGGTGGATCGGTGTTGACGTCGACCTGCTGAGAGTCCAAGTCCTTGATGGTCGGCGGCGGCTTGTTCGCGGCGAGGCCGGGCGGCGCCATGAGGGCCGCCGTCAATGACACGGCGCCGATCAACGTAGAGGCGGCGAGCGCGCGGTTCACGGCTTCGCCTTCGGTTTGTCGTTCGCGGCATGGTCGTAGATCGCGGCCAATTCATAGCGCGCCTGAATCTGGTAGGTCAAAATCCGCTGCTTCTGGCCCTCGAGTTCCCGGATGGCGAGCGCCTGCAGAAATCGATTTTGTTGGGCCGACAGGTCCGCCAGGCGTTGCTGCAATTGATCGATGCGCACCCGCATGGCCGAGACCCGGGCGCCGTAGGCGCCGGTATTCACGGGGATGCCCGCGCGCGCCTGGCTGACCAACACGGAGCGCTTCTGCGTCTCCTTCAGGTTGGCTTCGAGCTCCTTGACCGATCGCCGCTCATTCCACAGCCGCGCTTTGAAGCTCCCGGACAGGCGCCAGTACATGACGCCCTTCATGAGGCGGAGCTTTTCGCGCATTTCGGCCAGGTCCGGATCGTCCGGATGGGCCGCGAGAAAATCCTCGATGCGCCTGACGCGCTGCCAGGTCCTCTGTTCCTCGGGGGTTCCGAGCGCCGCGACGTCGTTCGATTTCTCGATTTCATTGATGCGCGATTCGAACTCGACCCGCCGCTGCGTGAGCGCGTCGAGATCGGTCGCGGCCATCACGGCATCGGCTTTCGGCACGCGTTCGTTGTAGGCTTCCTGGCGCGTATCGAGCATGTCGTCGAAGGCAGCCACATCCTCGCGCCAATCATCCAGATTGCGGCTCATGAAATTGAGTTCGCGATAGTTCTTCAAGCCCTCCTGGAACTCGTTGCTCGCCAGCAGTTGGTACAGATAGCGCGACTCGGGCGCATCCGGCAGCGTCTTCAGCTGCCAATACCAGGTCAACGTGTCCTTCTTGTCGTCATCCAAGAGACGGTCGAGCAGATTGCCGCTGCGTATCTGTTCGATCGAATCGTCGATGCGGGCAGACTCGGCATCGAAGGAATCGATCGCGGAGGTGTAATATTCCGCGGCCTTGCCCGTGGCGGCCAATTGCCCATAGGCGTAGGGCACCGTCAGAAAGGCCTCTTGCACGGCGGAGTCGAGCATGCTGCGGCTGCGCAGCGCGAGCCATGGCACCAGAGCGCGCTTGAATTCTCCGAGCGCGGCATCCGCCCACCCGACGCCGAGCAGCGCCTTGGTGGAGAACGGACCCTGCAGACGCACTCTCTGCAGGATCGGCCGCGCATCCGCCGGACGCTCTGCCTGCAGCAGCGCGAATCCCAACGCGAGATTGGCCTTGTCCTTGAGCGCCAGCAACTCGGGGTTCAAGGTCTCCATGCGCCCCACCCGATCGAGATACTGCGTCGCGTCGGCGAGCCGCTCGGTGCGCACCAATGCCACCCCCAAATTGAACTGGGCGTAGGCGGTCCATTCCGGTGATCCATGCCAGTTGCTCAACGCCGCGATGGCATCGTCATAGCGCCCTTGCCGCATCATGAGTTGCGCGAGCAGCATGTAGCGCTCGGCATTGATGCGCGGATCGAGCTTGTCGGAAACCTCGTGCAGCGCGCGCTCGGATTCCTGCAGATAGCCGCGCTGATACCACACTTTTCCGAGATAGAACCATGCCCTGTTGCGCACCGCCACGGAGGTGTTTTGGTTGAGCAGCGCCTCGAATATCCTGCCGGCCTCGACGTGTTCGCCGAGCGACAGATACAGTCCCCCCAGGAGCAGCTCCGCCTCGCCCTGGGTGTGCGGAATCCGGTCGAGCTGCTTGGCCGCGAGCAAACGCGTGATCGAATCGAAATAATCTTCCTGATAAAAATAAAACAGCACGTCGCCGTAGTGCAGATCCTTCACGTCCTGCGGCGGCAGACCGTTCGGGTCGGGTTTGACGTTCTTCGCCTGGATGACGGCCGGCGGCAGCGCCAGCAGCAATCCGCCGAGGATGAGCGGCCGCAGGCAGTTAATCACGCGCAGCACGCATCATTCCCAGTCTTTGATCGCGAACTCTGGCTGGTGTTTGGCGACCCGGTCGGTGATCTTCAGTTCCAAGTATTTGGCGCCGACGCCCTTGTCGAAGGTGATCGTGGCGCCGCGTTTGTAGTCGCGCTCGATCGGACCCTTGCCCGCAAAGAACGCCACCAGTTCGTGCTTGCCGACCTTCAAGTTGCCCAGGTAGATCTGCTGCACGCCGCCCTTGAGCAAGGCGTCCGCCTCACGCGCGGTGTAGAGGTAATTTTTCACTTCCTTGTTGTCGATCTTGATGGTCACCGAATCGAGCGCGAAGAACGTGCCCACATCCATGGATACGTACAAGGCCACCTGGGTGTTGGCGGGAAACAGCAATTCCTCTTCGAGGACGAACAGATCCTTGTTGAGGTCGATGACGTCCTTCTTCATGCCTTGTACTTCTTGATCCAGCGTCTTGAAGTCCGACGGCGGCGCATCGGGTGCGGCCGCAGGCGCCGTGTCGGCAGGTGCCGTGTCGGCGGGCGCGGCCGGCGCCGGCGTCGCGGCTGGCGCTGCTTGCGCGGCCGCGGTCGCGGGTGACGCCGCCGCGGGCGATGCCGCCGCGGCCGTCCCGCACCAGGCAAGCAAGGTTCCGCAGACGATGATCGATACAACTCGATACTTGGGATTCATAGCTAACCTATTTACTCGCGCAGCAATTCGCGGATGTGATCAAGATACGCGCGTTCGTCGCCGCGCTTGAAACCGATACTCGAATAACGCACGACGCCGGCGCGATCCACCAAGATGGTCATGGGCATGCGCTCGATCAAGTAGTCCTTGCCGATCTCCGAGCCGGTATCGAACAGGATCGGATACGATACCCCCATGGCGCCCGCGAATTCGCGCGCGCGTCTCACATCCTCATCGACCGACACGCCGAGCACCACGAGACCGGCCCGGTTGTAGGTCGTGTTGATGCGATCGAGGGCCGGCATCTCCTGGCGTGAATCTCCCGCCCAGCGCGCCCAGAAATTCACCAACACCACCTGGCCGCGAAATTCCGACATGCGCAGATTGCGGCCGTCCAAACCCTTCAGCGCGAAGTCGGGCGCGTCCTTGCCCACCAACGTGGGCGGCGCCGCGGCGAGTACGGCGCTGAGTAGAAAGCTCAGGCTAAGCAAGACTCTACGCATGCAGTGATGGCCTCACCTGGCCTGATCGGACGTTATGCAAAATCGCACAATGCGAGCCGCAGTGTCAACGCGCCCCCTGTTTCTGTATGACGTGGCGCACACTAGCGGGATGAACTGAGGACGCGGTCGGTACTTGACTGCGCAAAGCGAGCGCTGTCTGTGCCGCCATGGTCTGTGAATTGAGACAGCGGATCCGGCCTTGCGGCCGGATCCTCGTTCGTCAAGTGACGGTTCCGCTGACAATCGGGTTGAAGGCGATCAACGGTTCGAGCGCGGTGCCGGTGCCAAGCGAGTTGTTCAAGTTGGGCGGCCCATACAGATTTGCAAAGCTCGGTACCGGTGTACCGTCCTTCAGGCTGAAACCGTTGATTGCATCGCCGTGCAGGGCCATGTAGTTGAGCACCACCATCTGCGCCAGATTCGGAACGTTATTGCCGCCCGGACTGCCGGAAGTGTTGATCGAGCCGTCGGAATTGAAATTGCCGATTTGCAAACTCAATTCCGGATTGCTCTGCGCGGGCACGGGTTTGCCGTTCGGGTTGTAGACCAGGAAATAGGTCGCCGCAACGCTTTGGTTGTCGGCGGTCCACACGCCCTTGTCGCGGCCTCCCACCGAGGTGTCGATCATGCCGTTGCTGGCGAGCGAACCGTCGCTGAAGACGTAGATCATGACGGGCTTTTTCACACGTGCAGCATATTCCAACACCGCACCGATGCAATTGCCGAGGTTCAGGTCGCGCGCCTCGCCGGTGGCCCGATCGCCGGTGTGATAATCGAAACCGCCCATCTCGATGGTGCCGGCGGCAGCGTTGCCGTCGATGACCAGTTTCATGACCGACGCGGTTTTCTGATAATCGGAATTTGCCGCGAACTCGGCTGTGCTGAAGATGCCGCTGGCGCCCACCACGTTCGGATCGAGGCTCGGGTTGACCGAGCCCGGGTTGTTATATTTGTCGACGGTGTAGGCGGCCTTGGTGTAGCCGCATCCTGCAATGCCGGGAGTCGAAGGGCCCGTACCGAGCGCCGTGGTGTTCAAGCCGTTGGGGTTGCCCGGATAGGCCGTGACCACACCGTACTTGGCATCGCTGATTCGTTTCATCGATTCCAACACGTTGGTCACATCGGCCGGATTGGGCAGCAAGGTGCTGAGCTGACCCGTGCTCACCAATCCTTGAGTGTCCGCGGGGCTGGCGACCACGGTGGGCTGGGCTGCCGGGATGATCATCGTCGGCGGGTTCATGGAATTGCCGCCCGACACGGAGCTATCCGTGCCGATCAAATTGAGCAGGCCGCCGCGCGCGCCGTATTGGTAGATGGCGTACATCGGGTTGTGCGGATTCGTATTGGTATCGTTCTGCGACAACGCCGGAATCACGGTGCCCGAGGTGTTGGTCATGACCGAGGCAGTCTTGACCCGCGCCTGTATGCCGCGAAGGTGCGCGCTGTCCTTGTGAAACCGGAGTCCAAGACTGCTGTCGACGTTGCTACCGGCGGCGCTGGAGTTCGGCACCATCGTACCCGGCAGTCCGAGTTTGTTGTACCCGGCGACCGAGAGAAAATCCAGCTGGCCCTTGGGGCCGCCCACCAGCACGTTCGAGCCTGCGATATTGCCGCCGCCGGCCAGATCGAAGCAGATGAACGGGATCTTGCCCGCACCGGTCGTGATGCTGCATCCCGCCAGCAAGGCCTGGATGTCGGGGGCCAGATCTGCGCGCGCCTTGCGCGGCAGCAGACCGAGCAGCGAAGGCCCGATCACCGCGGCCGAACCCGTGATGAAACTTTGCGCCAGGAATTCGCGGCGCGTGCGTGGCCGCGGATGATCCTGGTGACGCAGCGGTTCGTGTAAACCCAAAGCCTTTGACTTCTTGCGCATGGTGAAACCTCTTCGATGCATTCAGGCTATTTGATCAACATATCGGCGCTGCCGAAGGCCGTGGCGCACGCGGCGGCGGCCACCGCATTCGTGCCCGCAGTCGAGCCGCACGCGTTGTCCGTGCAAAGCTGGCCGATAAGAGTGGTGAGCTCGCTCGTGACGGTCGAGGCGGCGGGCTGACTTTGCAGACCCGTCCCGAGTACCCGGTTCGCGAGCGCGGTCGTCACCGCACTGACACCCGACGGTGATTGGAAGACACCGGCGCTCAGCGTCGAACCAAACACCGCCGGTTGCAGCGACGGCGTGTTCACCACCGCGTTGCAGTATTGGATCGCCAACTGCGCGACGCCGATCTGGTTCGACGAGGAGAACCCCTCGAGCGTCGGGTCCGCCGGCAGTTGCTGCTGCACCGCCAGATAAGTCCCATTGACGGCGGTGTTGCTGGTTGGCACACCCGTGAGCTGCGACAACGTGGCATTGACCTCGGCGAACGTGCGCACACCGATGTCGGCGACCGTCGGTCCCGGCGCGAACGGCGGCGGCGTCGGCGTCGGCTCGACGACCACGTTCGTGTGGCTGCCGAGCTGGTCGAAGGTCAGGAAGAACTGGTCGGTCAGGGGGCCGCTCTGCAAACCGATCACCGTGCCGACGGTTGACAGCACCTCACCCTGCGCGGTGTAGCCCGCCGACGTGATGGTGGTGTTGAGCGGTATGTAGGCCTGACCCACCTGCGGGATGGTCCCGTTGATGCCGATGCGGATGCCCTTGACCGGGATGCTGTTGGGCTTCACCGTCGGATCGAGCGAAATGAAGGTCGGCTGGTAGAACAGGTAGCTGTAACTGTCGTACTGGCTGACCGTGAACATCACATACGCCTGGGAGACCCCGGTCACGTCCGCGACATTGAACAGCATGTAGTACCGCTCACCCACGCCGGCGTTGTAGTTCTGCAGCACCTGAGCCGCCGACAGAGCGCGGCTATGGATGGCGACGAACTTGATCAGTCCCTGCCACGAACGATCGCTCGACACTTCGTTGCCCAAGACCAGCGCGAAAGTGTTGTCCCAGTTGGAGATCGTTCCGCCCTTCTGCGGGTCGGGAACGTTGGCATTCACGCCGTTGACGTAAATTTGCCGCCCGTTGACCGGATCATACGTCAGCACGACGTGCTGCAAGGAGGCCTGCAGCAAGGTGGCCGCAGTCGGAGTCTGCAGCTGCGGCGTGCCGTTCAGCACCGAATTCGAGCTGCGCATCATGAAGTCATAGTTCTGGTTGGTCTGACCGAGCGTGAAGTTGCGCGTCGTGTCGCCGCCCGAGTAGCTGACCATGTACGAGTTGTCGACCGCCACCAGCGCGGGGGCCACCCACGCTTCGACCGAGAACTCACCCGTGGCCTCGATCATGTTGAAGAGCTTGGCGCTCGAGGACGTGCTCGCCTGCAGCTTGCCGCCCGCGCCGATCTGAACACCCCAGCCGCCCGCCCAGAGCACGCTGCCGGAGATCGTGAGATCCGCCGACGGATCGACACCGCTGGTGTCGTAGGCCGTGTAGCCGCTGCCGGTCTGAAATTCGTATTTCGCGATGGTGTCTGCGTCGTAGCGATTGGCGCCGCTCGCGACCGTGCCGTTCGCCAGCGTCAGCGCCTTGCTGACGACCAGGCTCGGATCGATGCTGCTCGGCGTCAACGATTGGGCGAACGCCTGGATTTGCACGAGCATCTGTGCGGCGTCGGACGCGCAATTATCCCAGCAGTTGTGATTGTCGGTGAGCAGCCGCTGATAAAAGCGGGAGTTCGTGCCGCAGGTCGTCGCACTGAACGGCACGCATCCCGTGAAGTCGATTTTGGGGATCGCCGCCGGATAGGCGATCGCGAGCGTCGGGTCGGCGAAATACGGGGATTGTTCCGTGGCGGCGCTCGCCGTGGTCGAATGGCAGCGCACACAGTACTTGCTGGTCAGCGTGTACACGGTGTTCTGGTATTCAGTGTACGAGGCCGGGAAATTCAGGCTCTGCCCGACGGTTTGGATCGGCGGGGCCACCAACTGCACCTGCGTGGCGGAGCCCGCGCCGGTGGCGTTCGCCCAATTGCTGATCCAGGTCGTCAAAATCGATCCGCAAGCTTGCGGATCCGCCAGCCAGCAATTGTGTCCGCCGCTCACCTTGGTGACGATGAGAGATGAGGCGGGCTGCGCCAGATTGACCACGGTATTGGCCTGCGCATAGGCGAGGTTCACATCGTCGCTGCGCGCAAAATTCGGCATCTGTGCCGGCGTCGTCGAGTTGTGGCACTGGCCGCAACGATTCTGGCCGCGGATATTGGTCCAGAAATTGATGTCGAAGGCTTGCACGTCGGCCGTGGCCGGGGCGGGTCCGGTGTAGGCGTCCACCTGACTCGTCGGAGCCGTGGCCGCGGTGGCCGTGGTGGGCGCGCCGCCGCCGCTGCAGGCGCTCAAGCCCAAGCCCGCGGCCAGGGCGAGCAATCCGGTAATGCGTGTGATGTTCATAGAGGCCCCATGCAGTAGGCGGCGGCCTCGGCGAACGGCTGCCGCAAGGAATAGTTATGCGCTTGGAACGAGGCGATCATCGAGGTGATCTGGGCAGAGTCTGCCGTGGTGTTCGGCGCGCGCAGACACACATCCTTGAACACGCGCGTGACCTGGCAGCTGGCGAATGCCGCGCTGCTCTCGAGTTCCACTCCCAAGGACTTGGCGCCGTTGCCTGACCCCCCGGTTGCACTCCAGCCGAGAATCTCGTTGGGTCCCGTGCGCCAGCGATTACTCCAGCTGTCGTCGAGCGTGTTGAAACCCTGCGGGAAATTGGTGTTGTTGATGTGGTACTTGGGCTGCACCTGACCCGCCGTATAGACCAGCTGTCCGGATCCATTCGTATCCATGGGATCGGTGACGGCGTTATAGCTGAAGTTGTAGTACGCAAACGCCTGGGCCATCGGATCCATGCCGCTGTGACAGCCGATGCAGTTGGTCAGGAACAAGGTGCTGACGCCGCCGGGGCTGCGCGTCACGTCCTGGCGGATCCGATCCGGCGGCCGCGTGATGTCCATGACGAGCTGCATGTCGTTGCAGAGATGATTGAGCATGGTGAAGCGGAACTGGGCCCGGTTCGTGCCGTTGACGAAGAAGGCGCTCGCACCGCCGCGCGTGGTCCATACCCCGGCGGTCGCCGCGGCGGGGATCCCGGTCACGGCCGACTGCGTGCTGGACACCAGATGCTTGGACAAATCGACGTTGTTCTGGTCGAGAAACACATACATGTTGTTGTTCGCCGGCGAGTAGGCCGGCGCGCCCGACGCGGAGTCGGCGATGTACACCAGGTCCGCGCTCAGCAAGGTGTTGAACGGCACGTTGTCGCGCACCATGCCGACCACCGTGGCCGTATAATCATTGAGCGGCACGAACACCGACTGGGCGCGATTGGTCCACGGCGCCGCGAGGTTTCGGATCGTGTTGTTGTAGAACGCGGGATCGTTGGTGGCGATCAATGCGGCGCTCACCGGATCGGTGGCCGTCATGTTCGAGAGCACGGTGGAGTTCGGCGGCGGGACGCCGGCAATTCGATTGTAGATGCGCGTCGCTTGATCGGCGTCGGGGTTGGCGGCGAACGCGCTCGCGCCGAGCAGCGCCAAGGCGCCCGCGACTGCAACTGCAACCCTGCGTGTCCCTCGCTTGCAACGATTCGTGCCTCGCACAGCCTGCGTGCCGTTCATCTTTGGCTTTGCCATCCCATTCTCCATGTGCACATCCACTCGCGTGAGTTGTGGTTTCGACGTGGCGGAAATATACCGGTCGCAAATGCCGCCAAGTAATGTCTCATCGGGACGACGTCGGCTTTTCGCGACATATCGACCGAGTGCTCGCCGCCTATATCCTGAGCCGTCATTTGCACAGGGTCGCTCCACGGCGCACAGAAAAACGGATGTTGCGAAGTTCTTCTGTGAGTGCGTTAACAGAACGCGCATGGTGGTAGAACGAAGATGCCGTTTTGAGACCAATTAAGTCCAATGAACTCGCGCGAACGCGCACACTGAATCACGGAACCGATGATTGACAGCCAGGTGATCGAAACAATGAACACTTTTCTCTCGCGTGATCTGCGTCACGGTTGCTTCAAGCTGACGGCGCTGCTGCTGCCGGCATTACTGATGGCGGCTTGCGAGAGCGGCGTCAGCGGGCACGCGCCCGGCCTCGCCGGCGTGGAGACCCAAGACCCGGGCACGCTGAATTTTCCATTGGCCTATGTGAAGCGTCCGGCCCCCGCCTCGACGCCGGCCGCGGATATCGACGTGCGCGACCTGATCACCTCGACCGCCGGCGGCGATTTATACATTCGTGAACAGGCGAGCGCGGGCTCGGCGGAGATCAATGTCACGCAGTCGATCACCAAAGGCATGGGCGACGTGCGCGACCTCGATGTGTCGCCCGACGGCACGAAGCTGGTGTTCTCGCTGCGCCTGCCGCTCAACCCGAAGAAGCCCAACACGGACGACTCGCAGCCGACCTGGAAGATCTATCAGTACGACGCGCTCACCAAGGTGGTCACCCAACTCACCAACGATGACACCACCGCGGGCCATGACGTAGGCGCGCATTACCTGCCCGACGGGCGCATCGTGTTCGCATCGACGCGCCAGGCGGCGACTCAGGCCATCCTGATCGATGAGGGCCGGCCGCAATATCCGGCGCAAACCGACGATCGCAAGCAGGCGATTTTCCTGTTGCACGTCATGAATGCCGACGGCACGAACATTCATCAGATCAGCATGAACACCAATCACGACTTCGCGCCCTCCGTGCTCGCCAACGGCCAGATCGTGTTCTCCCGCTATGAGTCGATCAACGGCGATCAGATCAGCCTGTATCGGACCAATCCCGACGGCACCGGCCTGGAGCTGTATTACGGCGAGAACAGCCACGCCACGGGCGCCAATATCGCCGGCACGAACAACAACGTGATCCAGTTCTTGAATGCCCGGCAGCGCGCGGACGGCAAATTGATCGCCATCGTGCGGCCCTTCCTGGGCACCCAGCAGGGCGGCGATATCGTGCAAATCGACGCCGAGAATTTCGTCGAGATCACTCAGCCGGCGACCCCCACGCCCTACGCCGGCACGCCCGCGCAATCGAGTGCGACCACGCTCGGCGTCACCACCGATGCCAACGAGCCGTCCCTGGGCGGCAGATTCGCGTCCGCATATCCATTGTATGACGGCACCAATCGAATGCTCGTGAGCTGGGCTCCCTGCCTGGTGCTCGACACCACCGTCACGCCGAACACCACCAACGTGTGCACCTCGTCCAACACCAGCGGCGCGAAAGTGCAATTGGCGCCGCCGCAATACACGATCTGGCTGTACGATGTGAGCGCCGGCACCTTGGCGCCGATTCTGGCGGCGGAAACGAATACCGTCATCGTCGAACCGGTGATCATGCAAAAACGTACGCCGCTGCCGACCTTCATCCCGGATGTCGTACCGACCGGCGCGGCCGCGACCCTGGCCACCGGCGGGATGGGGATTCTCGACATCCGCAGTGTCTACGATGTCGACGGGGTCGATGCGGTATCGGCCGACACCGGCGGCGTCGTGCCGAACATCGCGGCATTGGCCGACCCCAAACAGGCCACCGCGGCGGAGCGGCCCGCCCGCTTCGTGCGCATCGTCAAGGCCGTCGAGATTCCCGACAAGACCGTGCGCAAGATCAACGGCTCGGCCTTTGGCCCCGCGGGATTGGGCATGCGCGAGATCTTGGGCTACGCGCCCGTGGAGCCGGACGGCTCGGTGAGGCTGCAGTTGCCTGCCAACGTGCCGTTCACGATCGACGTCCTCGACAAGTATGCGCGCAGCATCAGCACCCGCCACACCAGCTGGCTGCAGTTGATTCCGGGCGAAACCAAGACCTGCAACGGCTGTCACGTCGCCGGCAACAAGACCACGCCCTCGCACGGCCGTTCGGGGCTCACCACCTCGGTGTGGGCGGGGGCCCAGTCCGCGGGCGCGCCGTTCCCGGACACCGTGGCGAGTTTGCCGGCCGCCAATGCCGGCGACACCATGGCGGAGACGCGCGTGTGGAATACCTGCCAGACCGGCGACCCCGCCAGCGGGTGTTCGCAGATCCCCAGCACCGATGTGGTCTACACCGACGTCTGGACCGCGGATCAAAACGCGCTCAACCCGCCGATCTCGTACCTGTATGCGAATCTGACCACACCGCCGCCGGTCTCCCCGATTACCACTCCGAACTGCGTCCCAAACTGGACTGCGCTGTGCCGCATCACGATCCATTACGCGAATGCGCAAGCCACGACTGCCATACCGCTGCCCTATATACAAGCGCTATGGAACCTGACGCCGCGCGCCGGGACCGTCAACGGTGTGGCGAGCAACGTCAGCTGTGTGCTCTGCCACAATCCGGTGAGTGCGGCGCCTGCATCGGCGAGCGAAGTGCCCGCAGGCCAATTGGATCTGACCGCCAGTCAGTCGAGCCTCGATGCCACCGTCATCACCTCGTACGAGGAACTGTTGTTTGCACATAACGAGCAGACGCTTAATATGGGCGTCCTGCAGGATCTGTTGGTGCCTGCGCCCGGGCCGCCGAATCCGGTGACCGGTTTGCCGACGACGATCCTGGTGCCGGTGTCGCTCGCACCGCCGATGACGGCGGGCAGCGCGAACGGATCGGCGCCGAAATTTTTGCGTTTGTTCGACGGAACATACCAGGACCCCGTGCTCGACCACACGGGGTTTTTAACGACTGCGGAGTTGCGTTTGATCTCAGAATGGCTGGACATTGGCGCTCAGTATTACAACGATCCATTCGTTGCGCCGGTCGCGAACTGAGCTGATGCGACGTCTGCTCGCGCTACTGCTGCTGCAGGCGTTCAATGTCGGTCTGGTCCATGCCAAAGAACAGCTGCTCGAAGTGGTCGTGTCCGAGCCGTATCTGGAAATGCACAGCGGCCCCGGCCGCGGCTACCCCGTGGTCTACGTCGTGGGACGCGACGAACTGGTCACGGTCCTCTACAGCCGCACCGAGTGGTACAAAGTGCGTGCGCCGCGCGGCCAGGAGGGATGGGTGCGCCGGTCGGACTTGGCGCTCACCAAACTCGCCTCAGGGGAGCCGGCACCCATACCGCCCTATCCGCAATTCTCGAGTCATCGATGGGAAATCGGCGCCGGCTACGGGGTGTTCAATCATCAGAACCTGGTCACCACCTGGGGCGACTTCGGTCTCACCGACAGCCTGGACATCGAATTCGTGCTGCAACAGGCGCTCGGCACCATCGATAACCGCTATATCGCGAGCATCGGCATGCGGCACACGTTCATCCCCGAATGGAAGTGGTTCTCGCCGACCGCGGGAATCGGTACCGCCTACCAGTACATCGACGACAAGGTCCCGCCGAAGCCGCTGCAGACCAACAATCAACTGGCGTACGTTTCGCTGGGCGCGCGCGGGTTCATCACCAGGCGGTTTATGTGGCGTGCGGATTGGCGCAAGTACGTCACCTTCACCAATCAAAATCAGAACGAGGAACCGGAAGAATGGAAATTCGGCTTAGCAGTGTTCTTCTAGCGACTTCGCTGCTAGCGACTGCGCTGCTGTCCGGTTGCGGATGGTTCCATCGTGGCGAGAAGGCCCCGGCGCAAGTCGTTGCCGACGAACCGCAGTCGGAGCCCTCGATCATCGAACCCCAGGTCAATCGCCGCGAGGTGAAGACGCCGAAAATCAAGGCCAAGGACTTCGAGCTCGGCGGCTACTTCGGCGCGATCAGCATCCAGGACTTCGGCACCAATCCGATTTACGGCGTACGCGCGGCGTACCACGTGTCTGAGGACATTTTTCTGGAAGGTTTCCTCGCCCGCTCCAAAGCCGGCACCACCAGTCTCGAGGACGTGTTTCCCGACATCACGGTGGTGTCCGACTCTGGGAGACGGTTCACGTACTACGACCTGGACGTGGGCTACAACGTACTGCCCGGGGAGATCTTTCTCGGACGGGGACATGCGTTCAATTCGGCCGTGTATGTGACGGTCGGGCTGGGCGACGTGAAGTTTGCCGACACGGACCAGTTCGCGCTCAATTTTGGGGTCGGTGAACGGCTGCTGATCACCGATTGGCTGGCCATGCACATGGACGTGCGGGATCACGTGTTCGAAACGGATCTCACCGGCCGGACCAAGAATGTGCACAACATCGAGGCCACTCTCGGCTTGACCGTTTTTTACTGATCAAGAGGACAGATCAATGCAATATTCCACGTCAACCATGCTCAAACGCTGCGCGCTTGCGGCCATCGTCATCGCCGGGACCGCGTTCGCGGCCAGCGGCGATGCGTCCGGACCCGCGCCCGCCTTCACGCTCACGGCACTCACCGGGGAGACATCGGCCCTGAGCCAGTACAAGGGCCAGGTGGTGATGGTGAACTTCTGGGCCACCTGGTGCGGGCCGTGCCAGCAGGAAATGCCGCTGCTCGACCAGATGTACAAAAAATACAAGCCCGCGGGCTTCACCCTCATCGGCGTGAACGTCGACAAGGAAGCGCCCGCGGTCAAGGAGTTGCTCGGGCGCAAGCCGGTGAGCTTTCCGGTGCTGCTCGACCCTGCGAATCAGGTGAGCAAGGCCTATCACGTCGATGAAATGCCGAGCTCGGTGATCATCGACCGCAAGGGCCAGATCCGCTACATTCACCGCGGCTATCGACCCGGCGACGAGAATGAGTACCAGGATCGCATCCGACAGCTGATACGGGAGTGAACATGCGGCCTGCGATGAAACTTGGCGTGATCGGTGTGGCGTTTCTGTTGGGGGCCTGCAGCATCCAGCCCTGGGTCAAACCCTACGAGCGCGATCGCCTCGCGGATCCGATCATGTCCTGGGATCGGGATGCCATTTCAGGCGCCTATCTCGATCATATCTACGAGTCGCGCGAAGGATCGCGAGGCGCCACCGGCACGGCCGGCGGCGGCTGCGGCTGCAATTGACGCCACTTGAGCCTTAACTCAAAGCCCGCGCTGACATGAGTACTCCACCGCGCCAATGCAGCCGGCTCGCCGCCCTGGCAACCGTGCTGCTGGTGTGTGTCGCCGGAGCCGCGGTGTTGCCCGACGACCGTGCCGATATCTTTTACAGCAGCTACAAGGGCGGCGGCATGGACATCACCGGTGAGTCGGTGCTGGTGCGCAAGAAATTCACCGAGAATTTCGCGGTGGAGGCCAACTACTTCATCGACAAGGTGAGCGGCGCCTCCGTCGACGTGTTGAGCAACGCCAGCGTGATCAAGGATGAGCGCAAGCAGAAGAGCGTCTCGGTCGACTACATCCACGACAAGACTCAATACAACCTGTCCTATACCAACAGCACCGAGCGCGACTACAAGTCCAACACGACGCACTTCTCGCTGAGCCAGGACATGTTCGGGGATTTGACCACGATCACTCTGGGATTCACCAACAGCGATGACGGGGTCGGCGAAAACAATGGCACCGCCTTCAAGCCGGTCGTCTCCTGGCTGGGGCACGCACAGAGCCGCAGCTACGAAGCCGGGCTATCGCAGGTGCTCACCAAGAATTTGATCGCGAGTACGTCGCTCGAAGTCATCACGGACCAGGGCTACTTGATGAATCCGTACCGCTCCATCCGCTATTTCGACAACGTGCCGCTGGGGTATTCACTCGGCAGCCAGGTCTATCCCAACACCCATACCAGCACCGCCGTCGAGGGACGCGCGAAGTACTATCTGCCCTATCGCGCGGCGGCGTCGGTGTCTTATCGCTATTACAGCGATACCTGGGGAATCCGCGGCAACACCGTCGAAGTGGACTACACCCAGCCCATCGCGAACCTGTGGATCTTCGAGGGACGGGTGCGCCACTACAGCCAGAATCATGCGACTTTTTACAGCGATATATTCCCGTTCGCCGACTCGCAGAATTTTGAGGCGCGCGACAAGGATCTCGCCGCATCGACCAACCTCACCGTCGGCGCGAAGGCGACCTACGCGTTCCTACCCGAGGGCTGGAAGATCTTCAAGCGCGGCACCGTGACCGGGGACGTGAGCCGCATCCGGTTCAAATACAGTGACTTTCGGGACATCAAGGATTACAACGACACGCCCGCCGGCGGCAATTACGCGGCGGGCACCGAACCCTTGTATGGGTTTGACGCCACGGTCTATCAGATTTATATATCCATGTTTTTCTGACGCCGTGCAGCAACGCCCGCCGTGCAGCAACGACAAGAGTGATTCGCCATGAGTGATGCAAATGCGCCGCGCGCCGCCTTCACGCGCCGCAGGGTGGTGAAACAATTGGGGCTGGCCGCGGGCTGCGCGGCAGTCCTGCCGGCGCTGCGAGCGCGAGCCGACACCCCCCCGCGGCTTGACGTCAAGGACCCCGCCGCGATCGCCTTGGGCTATGTCGAGAACGCCGCCGATGTCGACCCGAAGAAATACCCTGAGTATGTGAAGGGGACGAATTGCGAGAATTGCCTGCAGCTGCAGGGGACCGCCGGCAACAACTATCGTCCGTGCAGCGCCTTTCCCGGCAAGCTCGTGTCGGTGAGCGGTTGGTGCAAGGTCTGGACTCCCGAAATATAAGCGTCTCGAACCCGCACGCCCACGGCGGGGAAATCAACGAAGAAGCCATCGATGCCGCGGTCGAGAAACCGCCGGATTTCCGCCTCGAGGTCGCCTGGACCGGCGGGTTGATCGCCGATCTTCAGATCATCGGGAAGAAATTCATTCTCGGCGCGAAACGTCCACACGTGCACCTTCAAATTCGCCGCGTGCGCCGCGCGCACGCCCTCGGGCGTCGCCAGCGACTTCGCGATGCCGATGGCGTCGGCGTAGCGTGCAATCTCGCGCAAGTCGCCGAGCTCATGTTCGAGCAACTGCACCAGGGGCAAGCCGGTCCTGCCGCGCAGTTCGCGCAGGTTTCGCGGGTCGAATGACTGGATGAATACCGGACTGCCGTCCGCGTCGTAAGCATGCCGTCGCAAGGTCTCCAACACGGCTGATTCGAGCGGCAAACCGATCCCGGCAAAATGCGCGGGGTGTTTGGTCTCCGGATACACGCCGACCTTGGACCGGCCGCGCTGCCGATTGGCTTGGTTCGCCAATTGCAGGATCTCATCGAAGGTGGGGATCTCGTACTCACCGTCGAAGGCGCGATTCTGGGGACGAAGATCCGGCAGCCGCTCGCGTGCGCGCAGGGTCTTGATTTCCGCCAGCGTAAAGTCCTCGGTGAACCAGCCGGTGAGGGATTCACCGTCGATGACCTGGGTGCGCCGCCGGGCGGCGAACTCACTGTGCCGCTCGACATCCGTCGTGCCGCCGATTTCATTCTCATGCCGCGCAACGAGCACGCCGTCCCGCGTCATGACCAAATCCGGCTCGATGTAATCCGCGCCCTGCTCGATCGCCAGCCGGTAGGATTCGAGTGTGTGCTCCGGCCGCTCGCCGCTCGCACCCCGATGGGCAATGACGGCGATTTCAGACAAGGGGCAGCTGCGCAACCATGGGACGACAGTCTAGCGCACGCGCGTTTGCCGCACACGCGCGAAGGGCGAGGCTCCGTGGTGACGGAACCTCGCTCTTGGCCTTCATCGCCCTGACTTCAAAGCCCTATCGGGGCGGCCTTCGAGCCGAAACGCTCGACTCATGCGCCGACATCGGCGAATTCCCGCCGGGCACCCAGGGGGTTCGCTGCCGCGAATCGCCTTCAAGCCAGCCGGCCCCGTGCGATATCGGTTGAGCCGCAAACGCGACGCCGATCGCGAACACGGCTGCGGCGGTCAACAACACTTTTCGACGGTACATGCTCGCATCTCCCGGCACTTAGATGAGATGCGGCGGATTGGTCTGCGGGACGTCGAGCAGCGCAACATGCGGCGGATTGGTCTGCGGGACGTCCAGCAGGGCCATATGCGGCGGATTGGTCTGCGGCACGTCGGCCAGACGCGACGGATTGGACGAGAAACTCGCGACTGCGCAGCCGACGGTCAAAGCGATTAGACTTGCCTTCATGATCATTGCTCCAAAAGTGATGTGATATGGGACGCCCACACAGGTAAGAGCGACGCACGGCTAGGATTACCCTCACGCCGGTAGGAAGGATCCATGATGCAAGTGCCGGCCAATTTCACGCAGCTGCTGACCGAGTGGCGTTCGGGTCATCCACAGGCTTTGGGTCGGCTGACGCCGCTGGTGTACGACGAATTGCGCCGGCTGGCGAAAAACTACATGCGCGCGGAACGCGGCAGCCACACCCTTCAAGCGACGGCTGTGGTGCACGAAGCCTTCCTGCGTTTGATTCAGGCGAATGTTGCGTTGCAAGACCGCGGGCATTTTTTCGCACTGGCTTCGCGCCTGATGCGCCGTGTGCTGGTCGATCATGCGAAGTCACGGTCCCGGCTGAAGCGCAACGCGGGTGTCAGAGATGCCTGGTCCGACGATCTGCAGGAGGTCGCCTCCCCGGTCGATTTCGACATCATCGCGCTCGATGATGCCCTCGATGGACTGCTGCAAATGGAGCCGCGTCTGGCGCAGGTGATCGAACTGCACTATTTCGCCGGATTGACCTATGACCAGATCGCCGACGCCGTGGGTTTATCGCCCGCCACCGTGCATCGCGATATCCGGCTGGCGCGCGCGTGGCTGCTCAGCGAAATCGGCGGCAGCCGACCGGCATGATTCCCGGAGCGCGCTGGAGTCGGATTCAGTCGCTGTTCGAGGAATTGGTCGACACGCCGGAGAGTGAGCGCGCGGCACGCCTCGCGCGAAGCTGCGGCGAGGATACGGAGTTGCGCGCGTCGGTCGAAGCATTGCTGGCGTCCGACGCGCGGCACGAAGATCCGCTGCGGCAGGTGATCGGCGATGCCGCCGATTCGCTGCTCGAGGACCACCGTGAGCGGTTGATCGGCACCAAGGTGGGTCCTTACCGGATCGTCTCGATCCTCGGGCAGGGCGGCATGAGCACCGTGTATCGCGGCGAGCGCGAAGACGCGCAATACCGGCAAACCGTCGCGATCAAGGTCTTGGAACACGCCACGCTGCATCCGCGATTGCGCAGCCGGCTGCACAGCGAGCGGCACATACTCGCCACTCTCGATCATCCCTTGATCGCGCGTTTGATCGACAGCGGCGACCTTCCCGACGGGACGCCGTATCTCGTGATGGAATATGTCGACGGAGAATCCATCGAAGCGTATTGCGATGGCCGCTCGCTGTTCGTGCGCGAGCGGCTCGAGCTGTTCATCCAGGTCGCCGGCGCCGTGCAGTATGCACACCGCAATCTCGTCGTACACCGCGACATCAAATCTTCCAACATCATCATCACCGATGAGGGCGCGCCGAAGCTGCTGGATTTCGGCATCGCCAAGCTGCTCGCGCCGGAGAGCCTGTCGCACACGCTGCCGGTCACGCGACTTCAGGAACGGATGCTGACGCCGGAAAACGCGGCGCCCGAACAAGTGCTCGGCCGTCCGATCACCACGGCGACGGACATCTATGCCCTCGGCGTGCTGCTCTACCAGCTGTTGACGGGCCGTTCACCCTATCGCCTGCTGAGCTACAGCCAGCTGCAGCTCGAGCGCGCGATCTGCATGGATGACCCGGTTCGGCCGAGTCAAATGGTCATTTCCAAATTGACCGGCGAAAGCGCCGAGGATCGCAGCCGTATTTCCGAGCGTCGCGGCCTCTCGCCGCAGCGCCTGCGCGCGCGCCTGAGCGGCGATTTGGACGCCATCGTGGGAATGGCGATGCGCAAGGAACCTGATCGGCGCTACCAATCGGTGGAGGCGCTCGCCGACGATCTGAATCGCCATCTGACCGGCCGCCCGGTGCGTGCCCGGCAAGGCGATTGGCGCTACAGCGCCGCGAAGTTCATGCGGCGGCATCTGCTGGCGGTGGCCGGCGTCGGCGCGGTTTTCGTCGGGCTTGCGCTGTTCGCGGGCATGACGCTGTGGCAGAACCGGCGCATCGCGTTGGCGCGCGACGACGCCGCCCAAGAACGCGATCGCGCACAGCAAGTGTCGGCGTTCTTGGTGGATGTGTTCTCGCAGGCGGATCCTTTCAATGCACAGGGGCGGCAACCGACCGCCAAGGACCTGCTGGATCAAGGAGCGGCGAAGATCACCGGCAACATGAATCTGCAGCCCGAAGTGCGTGCGCAGCTGCTCGAGAGCATCGGCCTCGCCTATCGGCGCCAGGGCCTGAGCGAGCGGGCGATCCCGTTGTTCGAACAGGCGGTCGCGATTCGCCGCCAGGAAACTCCGATCGACAACACCCGGATCGCCATGGCGCTCGCGGATCTGGCCCGCGCGCTGACCGACGGCGGCCACTTGATCTCGGCCGAAGCGTATCTGGAGCAGGCCGTGACGCTGTCGGAACGCGGCAGCGTGCCTCAATCGACGCAGACCGCGGACATCCTGGTGCAATTCGGCTACTTCGCCCTCGATGCGAAGAGCGATCCCACGCGCGCCGCGCGGCTGTTCGAGAAGGCGCTCACCATCTACCGAGGCTTGGCGGGTGGGCAGACTCTGCAGGTCGCCGCGGCGCTGAACGGTCTCGCCTCCGCGGCCATCTGGAACGACGATTACCCGCTGGCGGAGCAATATCAACGTGAAGCGCTCGCAATCTTTCAGGCCGTGGCCGGCCGCAACTATCCGGATAACGCCGTCGCGCTCGCGAATTTGGGGTACATCCTCATACAACGCGAAAAATATGCGGAAGCCGAACAGGTGCTGAACGAGGTCTTGCAGATCGAGCGCACCGTATTCGGACAGGACAACCAAAGAATCGCCGCGATCGAAGCCGATTTGGGAATTCTCTACGATCGCGAGGGAAACACCGAGCGCGCCATCGCGGCCACCAAGATCGCCTTGAAAATCACCACCGATCGGCTCGGCGCGAATCATTATCTGACCGGCTACTACCTGGACGCGCTGGCGAATTTGTATTTGAAGGCCGATGATCTGCCGACCGCGGAGGCGGACGCGCGCCAGGCGCTTGCCGTCTATGCCCAGTCGCTGCCTGCGCGTCATTTGTATGTGGCAACGACCCGTCAGTTGCTCGGCGAAATACTGCTGCGGCGCGGTCTGCCCGCCGCCGCCGAAGCGGAGCTGCGCATCGCGTTGGAAATGAACGTTGCGCTCGCGGGTGCGGATAGCTGGCGCGCGGCCCGCACCGAGGCGAGCCTGGGATGGACGTTGATCGAGCGCGACAAGGCGGCGGAGGGCGAGCCCATGCTGCGCGCGGCTCGCTCCAAACTGCTCGCGACCGTGGGGCCCGCACATCCCGCCACCCAGCAGGCCACCGCGCGGCTCGTCGAGTATTTGCGCGCGCATCATCGCGATGCCGATGCGGCGCGGGTTCTCGCCGCGCCCGACAAGGGTTAAGCTTGGGGAACTATCCGCTCGACTCGGGGCCCAAGGAATCTTGCAAGGAGTGTAGATGACCATCGGAAAAAAAATTTCTCATTCATTGTTTCTCGGTGCGCTCCTCGCGGCCGCGGCCCTGCTCAATGTGACCCTGAGCAATGCTGCGCACGCGGGTGCGCGTGAAGAGGGGCGGCTGCTCACCGCAACCGAAGTCTTGGAAGAAGTGCAGGCGATGCCGGATTCACAGCTGCCGGATGCGCTGCTGTCCCGCGCCTATGGCATTGCCGTCATCCCCGATGTCACCAAAGTCGCCTTCATATTCGGCGGCCGCCATGGCAATGGCGTGCTCGTGGTGAGGGATAAATTGACCGCGGCGTGGAGCAACCCGGTATTCATCTCGCTGACCGGCGGAAGCTGGGGATTCCAAGCCGGCGCACAGTCCTCCGACATCATTCTAGTGTTCACCACGAAGACCGGCATCGAAGGGATTGCCGGCGGCAAGCTGACGTTGGGCGCGGACGCATCGGTTGCCACGGGACCGGTGGGGCGGCAGGGTTCGGCGGCAACCGATGTGCAGTTCAATGCGGAGATCTATTCGTACGCGCGCACTCGCGGGCTGTTCGGCGGCATTGCACTCGATGGTAGCGTCATCTCCATCGATCGGTCGGCGAATGGGTCGTTCTACGGCAAGAGCGGCGTGTCGGCGAGCGACATCTTATCGGGGCAGGCGCCCGTGGCGCCGGCGACGGCGCAGCGCTTTCTGGAACGGCTGGCGCAGGCCACGCATACCAGCTTGCGCGGTTCTCCGGCGCCGCAGGCCGGCTCGCCGGCCGCTACCGCCCCCGCGGCGAGTGCCGCCGCGCCCGTTGCGGACGCTCCAAGAACCTATCCGTTGGAAGAGCAGAAATAACCGGAACCTGTCCGGCCCATGGGGCCGTCGCCAGGCCGCACCAGGCGCATCGTTGCTAGGGCAGGCTCCTCGATTTTTGATCGTCACGGCCGACGATTTCGGGCTGCATGAAGCCGTCAACGAAGCGATCGAACGGGCGAGCGGCGCCGGTGTTCTGACCGCGGCGAGCCTGATGGTGGCTGCGCCGGCCGCCGCGGATGCGGTCCGCCGCGCGCGCAAGCTCCCACAGCTTCGCGTGGGATTGCATCTGGTGCTCGCCGATGGCCTCGCCATGCTCGAGCCTGACCTCATCCCGGCACTCGCCGATCAAGAGGGACGGATGAACAGCCGCATGTTCGCCAACGGCGTGCGCTTCTTCGCACTTCCCCGGGTTCGAAGGCAGCTGGAAGCCGAGATCCGTGCGCAGTTTTCCGCGTTTGCGCGCACCGGCCTCGATTTGGATCACGTCAACGCTCACAAGCATTTTCATTTGCACCCGACGTTGCTGGACATGTTGTTGCGCATCGGCAGGGAATTCGGCGTGTCGGCCGTGCGCGTGCCGGATGAGCCGTTGTGGTTCGCCGTACGCGGCGGAGCTTGGCTGGCCGGCGTGAACTCCGTGCTGCTGAGGCCGTGGCTCGCGCTCATGAAGCGCCGGCTGCGCGCGGCAGGAATGCTCCACAACGATCGTATTTTCGGCACTGCCGCGAGCGGCGCCATGGACGAAGCGAAACTGCTCGCCGTTCTTTCGCGGCTGCCGCCGGGCGTGACCGAGATCTATCTGCACCCGGCCACCGCATCAGGCCGCGTCATCGATGCATCGATGGGCGGCTACGCCCACGCGGATGAATTCGCGGCGCTCTTGAGCCCGCGGATTCGAGACGCGATCACCGCCGCGAATGTCGGGCATGGCGGCTACCGCGACGTCTTGCGCGCGCAGACCGCCGGCCGTGAAAAAACACCCGGCTAGGGGCTTGCGATGTTGGGTGCGGGGGATTTCGCCGGATCGGCTTTGGTGGCGGCGGCGCCGTCCAAAATCACCTGCTCGAGCACGCTCAGATAATCGAGGTAGCGGCGGCGCCCGAGGGCGGTGATCCGGCACACGGTCTGCGGCCGATTGTTGTCGAGATTCTTCGAGACGCTGACCAGCTTGGCTTCTTCGAGCACTTGCAGGTGCCGGTTCAAATTGCCGTCGGTCAGCGCGCAGAACTCCTTCAACTCGCCGAACAGCAGGCCCTTTGAATGCGTCACCAGCGAGGTGAGCAGGCTCAATCGCGCCCGCTCGTGGATCACCCGATCGAGGCCGTCGTAGGCGAAACGCGAATTGCCGCGCGATTTGGAATTAGCTTTCTTCAATTGCGCTCTCGAATCCGTATTGGAGAACCGCCGCCACGAGCAATTGCCCGACGCCGAACGGAATCCCCATCGTCCATGGTAAAAAGGTCCGCGAACCGCTTTGAAGGAGGAGACAGGTCAATCCCGACACAAGATACCAGACGCCGACGGCGAACGTTTGACGGGGCAAGAACCTGCACGAGGCGAACACTCCCAAGCTGAATATCAACTCCCACAGTCCCGGCAGCATCCACACTTCCCGCGGTGCCGTTCGCATCACGACGGCAGTCAGCAACACGCCGACGATCAGCGCCGGCACAAACTGCTCGACCGCGGCGTGGATCATCTCCATGGCGAATCCGCAATGCACCCGCCGGGCACGACCGATCGTTTCGAAGGCCGCCAGAGAGACGGAGATCACCGCGGTGGCGACCCAGGCCACGAAGAAAGCCGGAAACTCCTGGCCGTCTTTGATCGAATGAGACTGCACGGCGGCGACCAGCAATGCCAGCACGCCGCTCGCGGCGATGGACGCGGGACCGTAGCCCCGAAACTGGGTATCGCGCGCCACCTGGGTGCGAATGGCATTGATTTCGGCGAGCGCTTGGCGAAGATCTCTCATGTGCGAATCTCCTAGTCGGTTTCCTCGACGCTGACGAGGCTTGCGCCAAATACATTGGAGCACTGGCCCGCCACGCCGAGATCGCGCTTGGCATCGGCATTCCGGCAGGCATCCTTGCCGGCTGACGCCGACAACGTGGCGATCTGACTGATGCGGGCCACCGCCTGCCCGTTGGGTTTGATCTTTTGGAAGGGACCGGCCTGGCTGACGTATTCGGCAGGCAATGCCAATGCCGAGAAGTCGCGGGGAGTCGCGGTCACCATCACCATCAAGTGATCCGTACCCCGCGGACCGAGCGCCGTAACGGTCCAATCCGGCCGCGGCACGACGAGATCCTGGTTGGCCGAGATCGCGTTATTGGAATCGAGTTGATTCGGAAAAAGCAGATAGAAGCTGTCCGGCTGAGTACCCTGGTAGAAAAGATACACGAATCCGTCGTGCTGCGAGCGAATGGTTAAACCGAGATTCGTGCCGATCCTCAAGGTGGGCTGACCCAAGATCGCCTGTACCTGCCAGCGATCGTCCCGCTGATTATAAATGTCGTTCAAAGTCGCCAGGATGTCGATCTTGGGCGGCGGCGCACCGGGCGCCGGGCTCGTCTCGACGAACGATGGCACCAGCGCGGCATTCCCGGCCAACGTGACGTGCTGCCTCGCGGCATCGTCCTGGGACTTGTCCAATCGCCCTTGCACGCATGCGGTCAGCTCCTGCATCGACAGGGAACCGCTGTGGTCCAAATCGGTCGCGCCGCCGCTCAAGCATTGGTCGAAGTTGTAGGTCAGCGCACCGCCTTTGGAGGTATCCCAGGCCACCTCGTTGTTCCTCGCCGCGGCGAGTATCACCAGGTTATTGTCGGTCGTGCTCAAATCCACGCCGCGGATCTGCGAAAAGCTCCGGTCGTTCACCGCGACCGCGCACTGCGGACTCGACGCGTCGGGACTGTACTTCGGTCGCTGTTGCTGGTCGGTGCCGAGTTCACGTGAGCTCGCCGCGTGTGCCACGCCGCCGGAGTGACAGGAGTCGAGCATGACGACGGTCTTGTCGGCCTTGGCGCTGAGCGGTTTGAGCATGGCGGCGAATTCCGCGTTGGTGACGACCTTCATGTCCTGCATCACGATGCTTTCCGTGCATTGACCGTTGGCTTTGCTGAAAAAACGCGCGCCGTGGCCGGAAAAATATACGTACAGCTTATCGCCGGGCATCATCGCCTGATTCATGCTCGCGAGCGCGTCCTTCAGGCCTTCACGCGTCACCTGCTGCTCCGAGAGCTCGACGATGTTCTGCGGCGGTACACCGAAGCGCCGCGCCAACTCGTTGGCGAGCTTGCGATCGTTGAGCACACCCGGCAGCGGACTGCGCTGGTATTCCGACACCGTGATGATCAGGGCATGATTCGACGGCTGCAGCGGTGCATTGACACCCGCCGCCTCCGCAGGCACTCCCCCGGACGCCGCGAGACACAGGCTGAAAAGACCCCCAAGGCGCATGCCGCGCCGGAGCAGGCTCATCGCCGCTCCGTCGAGGCCGTCCGCGCGGAGGCCGTCTGTGAGCCGGAGCCGCAGAGACCGATGCCGGTGCCGGGATAGGTGCGGATGGTGATCTGCTGCACGCTCACGGCACCGGCGGCAGTCGCGAGTCCCTTGGCCAGCGCATCGGCGCGATTGCCGTCGGCGGCAAAGGGATCCGCTCCGTTCAAGTCCGCGAAGAATGCGGGCATCTGTTGAAACGCCAACACCGCGACTTGATCGGAGCCGAACGGCGGGGTCACCACGATGTGAGATTTCGGATCGGCGTTCGGTATCGCCCGCGGTGCTCCAGGGGAAATGACCTCCCGCTCCGAGGCTTTGGTCGGGTACAGCACGGTGACTTTGCCCGCGCTATCCAGATCCATGACCATCAGGTAAGCGGGTTTCTGCAGACGAACCTCGAAGATAAACGATTCGCATTGCACGAAAGTATTGCCGCGGCTGCCGGGATCGGTCTCCGCCTTGAGCCCGAGGCTGTCGTTCCCTGCCGGCAACACCCGATTGAGCCATACTTGCGCGGCGATGCGTTTGATCAGATTCGGATCGCCGGCCGGCGCTTTCACGATCGGGTCGCCCGCCGGACCCGCCAGTTCCGCTTGATCGCCATGCTGACGCAGCGTCATGTCCGCGTTCCGATCGACGATCGCGACGCCGCTCAGCGCGGCAACCTTGGAGCGCAGTGCCGGGGACACCGATTCGAGCCGCAGATGCACCGTGGGATCCCGCGCGGCCGCAGCCGGCGTGGCCGGTGCAGCGGAAGCCGCGGCGGCGCCGGCACCGGCGGCGGCCACGGCCGCGATCGGAGCGGCCGTGCCGCCCGGGGAGGCCGCGGTTTTCATCCCGAGAAATGGACGCGACTGGACGTCTTGCGGATCTTCGGCCAGGGCGGGCAGCAGTTGCGGGTGCTGCGCGAAGCCTTGGCGTTCGAGGAATTTGCTCATTTCCTGCCGGCCGACGGAATAGTTGAACGTGCCCGGCACCAATTGCCCATCCAGCAGGCGCAAGAACGCATCCGTGAATGCGCCGTGATATTTCCCGTCCAAGGTCGGGTAGCGCTGCAACACTTCGTCCGTCGAGATATCCGCGCCCGTCTCGCTATCGCTGGCGCCGGACAGCAGGACCACGTGCTGGTAGGGGTATGGCGGCGGGGGCGGCCTCGCGCTCACCGTCGGCGCCGGTACTACGTGCGCCACTCCCAAATCGCGGCTCGGCATCGGCAGGAAACGAGTGCGGGCATGGCTTTGGCCGAAGGAACGCACCACTTGACCCGAATAGCAGCTGTCGGAGACTACGACGATGAAGCGGCCGCCCTGATCGAGGACCTTGAGCCGCGGCACGAGATCAGTCCGCCCCACGACCAGGGTACGTCCGGCAGCCGCGCTCGAACTGTAATCGAGATCGTACGGAACCCAGGCGCCGGTCGCATACGGTAAATCGAATTGATTGTTCTCGTCGTTGGCGCTCGTGCCGTGGCCGCTGAAATAGATGAGCACCGTATCGCCCGGGGCGCTGCGCTGCTCGAGTGCGGAGATTTCCGCGAGAATTCGCTCGCGAGTGGCGTCCTGATCGCGCAATGCACGAATGTCGCCCGGCGCGAAGCCCCAATGTTCCGACAGTGCCCGCTGCATCGACTCGATGTCGGCTGCGGTGCCCTTCAACTCGAATGGCTTGAGTTGCGGGTCCTTGAACTGCCCCACGGCGATGAGCAGAGCCACGTTTCGGGCGACGGCGGGACCCGCCATCGACGCTCCCAGCACGAGGAACGCCAATGCCAGCACTCGTCCGCGATATCTCGTTAAGGCGCCTATGGCACATCCCCTGTTTTCATTCGATTCTACTATCGTCCGACTATACGGCCATCCTCCCGCAAATCTCATCGCATTTCCATTACGCGTCTTCCGCATTATGTAACGAACAAGAAACTGCCATTCGGCAGAACTTGCGGTAAAGTAAAAACCTCGAGTTCCTTCCGCGCGCAGCACACGGCAAAGAAAATAAAATGTTTCAGGATGGCATGTATCTAATGAGTGCGGCTCCGCTGCGCCGCAAACCAGCGAGCCGCCGCTCGACGCGCCTGACGAGGGCGCTCATGCTGCTGCCGTCGATTGCCCTGATTGCCTCGATCGCGCTGATTCCCTCGATCTCGAGGGCCCAATCGGCTGAACTGGTGCGGTCGTACCAAAATTTCGAGGCCGCGAAGGCGGCCAACAAGGTCGCCGATGCCCTCAAATACGGCGACGAGGCGGTCAAGCTGACGGAGCAAGGCGGCGACCGGCAAACGCTGATCGAACTGCTGCGCAACCTCGGCGATTTTGCGGCGCAATCCGGTCAGGACGCCAAGGCGGCCGACTACTACACGCGGGCGTTGACGCTGCAAGAAGCCGCGCTCGGTCCCAATCACCCGGACCTCGTGCCCGTCCTTTCGTCCTTGGCGGACTTGCAGTTCAAGGCCAAGCGCTACACCGACGCCGCCGCGCTTCAGCAGCGCATTCTCGGGATCGAGCGGCAAGTGTATGGCCAGCAACATGAAAATGTGCTCGCGACCCAGGACAGACTGCGCGCGATCTACCGTGCGGCCAATGACACCGAGGCCATCGCCCGCTTGGACGCCGAGGCGTTGCAACTGGCGAAGGCGGCGGAGCCGCCGCCGGCCACACGAGGCCTGCCGCCGCACGGACCCGGCGCGGGCACACCCGACCGCCGCTATAAACAAAACACTCAGGGCTTCGCGAGCGTGCGGGTGTTCTACGGCACCAATCGGGCGCCCACCGGCGACGTCAAGACGGTCAAGCCGGCCCTTTACTACGGCAAGGAGCGCGGCGACCTGCAATACGGATACTTGGATGTCACGATCCCGCAAACCCATAAGGAGGCGGAACTCGAAACGCAGCCGCGTTGGATGGACTACACGTTCACGTTGAATCAAGCGGCCATGCGCAGCAGCTACATTCTGCTCGACAAAATCACCCCGCTGTCGAAGGAGGATTTCGTGAGCACGCTGCGCCAGCAGGTAAAAAGCTCGCCCTCGAAGGATCTGTTCATCTTCGTTCACGGCTTCAACAACACCTTCGAAGACGCCGCGCGGCGCGCGGCGCAGATGGCTTACGACCTCGATTTTGACGGCACGCCGCTGCTCTATAGCTGGCCTTCGCAAGGCAGCGCGACCGCCTACGCCGTCGATGAAGCGTCGGTCGGCATCAGCGGCCGGAAGATGGCCGAATTTCTCGACACCGTGGTGGATCAATCCGGCGCCGAACGCATCCATATGCTCGCGCACAGCATGGGAAATCGCGCGTTGATCGAAGCGCTGCAAACCTATCTGGCCAAGCGTGCCCCGGAGAATCGCCAGCATATTTTCGGACAGATCGTGTTCACCGCGCCCGATGTCGATCGGGATTATTTCATGGACGTGATCAAATCGTTTCAGGGCGCCGCCGAACGGGTCACCCTGTACGCTTCGTCCAACGACTACGCGCTGCGAACCTCGCAAATCGTTCACGGCGCCCCACGCGCCGGCAACGCCGGCGACATGATCGTGCGATTGCCGGGTCTCGATACCATCGACATGTCCGCCGTGCCCGCCGACGCCCTCGGGCACAGCTATTTCGCCGCGAACAGCGGCGCGATCTACGATATTTTCCGCCTGCTGTGGCGCGGGGATCCCCCGCCGCAGCGCTGCGGCATGAACGACCGCAAGGTCGCCGGCAGCCTGGACGTCTGGTGGTTCAACGCCGACGTGTGCAAGGGCGATGAACTGCTGCAGGCGGGAGTGATGGTGAAGCGCTTCGGCGATGCGGCGCGCGATCAGGTGATGGCGAATATTGCGATGCTGACCGATCCGTCCCAACTGCAGCAACAACAAGAGTGGCGGGCCATTTTGAAACGGCTCGACGTGTTGCTGGCGCCGCCGCCGGGCGCCGCCGCGGGCAGCGCGGCCAAATGAACGCCGGAGCTGCGCGCTGGCTCGCCTGCGCGCTGTGCCTGTCATTGCTGCAGACACCGATCGCGCGCGCGGCGAAGCCGAGTTTTGAGGTACGCGCCTACGTCAACGATATATGCATCGTGGCGGATGAACCTTATTTCCGGCCCGCCCCGCTGAACCCGGACGGCACGCCCGCAAAGTTTCTGCCGCTGATCGGTCTCGTGATCGGCAAGCTTGCCGAATTACTGGTCAATCACGAGATAGAGTCCTCCGCTGACCGCCTCAAGTCCGGCGCGGCGCGCAAGGACACGAACTATGCGGTCTCCAAGAAAATGAATCTGTATCGGGCCGATTTTGATCCGGTGCCGACCCTCGTACTCAATGCCAATCTCGGCTGCATGACGATTGTCGCCGCCGCATTCAAACCCGATACGGCGAACTGCCAGGCCGAGTACCAGCCCAAGACTCTGGCACCGGAGACCGCGGCACTGCCCAAGACCGAGTGGAAGACGACGCGCACCGATGACTCGGTCGAGAATCAACTGCGGCGCGCGAACGTGTGCGTCGACGGCAAGGCCAAGGCCGTGTACGAGGCGCGATTCGAGTTCTCCAAGGACGGCACCGCCTATCGGCTCAAAGATGCCGGCTACCACATCGAATCGCTGCTGACGACGGAGGACAAGGCCGCATCGCGCAGCACCGTCTACACGCTGAAGATCTCGAACCCGGCGGCGACGGAACAGCAGGAAGTGTTGTCGACGGCCTGGGTCAATATCGGCACGGTGACCGCGGGCTCGCATGGGAGTGGTTCGCAGGATGATTCGGCGCCGTGGCTGCGGGTACCGCCCTTGTCGGTCGAAGCGCGGCGCATCTTCGAGGACAAAACCAAAGTCCATCAAGAGGTCGCGGGGCAGATCGAAGCGCTCAAGCGCTCGCTGACGCGCAATGAGCGAATTCTCGCCGGCCTCGATCAGCGCATCGCCACCGCCAGCCCCGATCTGGTCGAGGGCCTGAAACAAGAGCGCACCCGGATTGCCGTGCAGAATGAATCGCAGTCGGCCGAACTCGATGCGCGCAACGCGGAATACCAGGACTTACCACGCACCGCGTTGGAATTCATGCCGGTCACGATCGATGTCGGCGTGACCGAAACCGAATCGGAAAAAAAATCCAAGCTGCTGATCGCGGATCTCATCAAGAGCAACAGCGATCTCGTCGGCTCGGCGGTGGGCAACGCCACCAGCGGCGTGATTTCCCGGTCCTTGACGGTGAGGGACGCCGCACCCCAACCCACGGCGGCGGATCCCACCGGCGAATTGGGCAGCGCGCGCAACCGCTACTTCGATGCCATGCTCGCGGCCAAAGCCCAGACTTCCGGCCAACCCGGCGACGACGCACAGCGCAATCTCGCCGCCGCGAAGGAGAAATACAACGACGTCAGGCGTCTGAACGGACTTGATCCGCTGCCCTGAGATCAAGGAGCCTCTTCAGTACTTTACGTCCCGCGCCGAGTGCGGTAGGTTCGCCGCATGCCGAACCGCTCCGCTCCAAAGTCTCGCTCGTTTACCGCGATTTCCTTGCTGGCGCTCGGGTGTTTGCCGGCGCTGAGCCATGCCGCGGACCCGCCGGCCGCGCCGGCACCGGTGTTGTCCGGTGAGCAGATCGAACAGGCGCTGGCGGCGCCTAAGACCCGTGGTTTGAGTCCAGGCAGCCGCGGCCTCCGGCGTAGCGATGAGGCCCCGGCCGAGCAGTCGGTGAGCCTCAATATTCCCTTCGAACTGAACTCCAGCGCCTTGATGCCGCAGGCCTCCGTCCAACTCACTGCGCTGGAACAAGCCTTGACCTCAGCATCCCTGGGCAAGGATCGATTCATGGTTGCGGGCCACACCGACGCGAAAGGCAGCGCGGATTACAACAAACAGCTGTCCTTGAAGCGTGCCGAAGCGGTAAAAAAGTTTTTGGTGGCCAAAGGAGTGGATGCGGGCCGGTTGGAGACGGTCGGATACGGATCCGAACGGCTGCTCGCTCCCGATCGGCCTGAAGACCCGAGCAACCGCCGGGTGGAAATCCGCGATCTCGGCCAAGTGTCCAGCAATTAATCCTCTCCGGATTATGTCGCATCGGGCCGCTGTCGCTGCGCCATGTGATTGGCGCAATTAAAACAGCGCACCAATGTGATCCGTGTAGCAATCCCTTAGGTCCGTCACACGCGAAAGCGTCGTTTTGATTTACCTTGGCAGTTGACGTGCGGGGGGCCACGCAAGTAGCCACCGTGTCGTGACGCAAGGATCTGATTGTGCATCTTCCAAGGACCCCGATCAGCCACAAGGCCGTGACAGCCGACGGACCGCGCGCCAAACGCCATTGGCGTCCTGCTGCCATGGTTTTGCTCACCGCCATGGTCGCGCTGTGTTCGCTCCGCGCGCAGGCGTTGGGCCAGCCGGAAATGCTGTTCGCACCGCTCGGCAACGACGAGGGACTCTCGCCCGGGGCGATCATGGCGATCGCGCAGGATGCCCAGGGCTTCCTGTGGTTCGGCTCCGAGGACGGCCTGGATCGCTTCGACGGCTACCAACTGCGGCACTTCATTCACGGGCACGGCGATGACGGTAGTCTGCCGAATAACTGGATCTCCGCCCTCGCCCGTGACACCTCGGGCCGACTCTGGGTCGGCAGCGACGGCGGGGGCCTCGTGTGGCGCGACGCCCTGCTCGGCCGGTTCCGCCCGCCCGACACCGCTCCCGGTCAGGTGCCGCCCGATCCCACCCTCCATATCCGCGCCCTGCACGTCGACCGCAGCGGACGATTATGGATGGCGACGCGCGGTGCGGGCGTGCGAGTTCTCGATGCTGCTCAAAACACCACCCAGGAATTTCGGCACAATGCCGACAACCCCAACTCGCTCAGCGACGACTCGGTTTTCGCCGTCGCGGAAGATTCCTCCGGAAAGATCTGGCTCGGCACCGCGAATGGTCTCGACCTTCTGGATCCGTCATCCGGCCGGCTGGAGCAGTTCGGCGCGCGCCTGCGCGCCGCCGCCGGTCTGCCCGCGGACTCGGCCGTCAAAGTCAATGCGCTGTATGACGATGTGCGCGGGGTACTCTGGATCGGGCTCGATTCCGGTCTGATCAAATTCGACGAAGCGGCCTCCGTATTCACGATGCTGCCGCACCGCGACGGCGACTCGGCTGCGCTGCCGGACGGCCGGATCACGGCGCTGCTCGAGGACGACGAACAGCGCCTCTGGGTGGGCACGACCGCCGGACTCGCCCTGCTCGACCGGCGCACCAATAAATTCGCCGTGCTGCGCCACGACCCGACGAACCGCACCAGTCTGCCGGACAGCAACATCACCTCGCTCTACCAGGATCGCAGCGGCTTGCTGTGGATCGGCACCAAGACGGGCGGCGTCGCCAGCTGGAACCCGCGCTCATGGTCTTTCGGCCATCACCGCTTCGCCGATGGCGGCACCGACAGCGTGACCTCCTTCGCGGTCGACGGACGCGGCACGGTGTGGGTCGGCTCTTTCGGCGCCGGCGCGGAGTCGATCGATCCGCTGACCGGCACCGTCAAGCGCTATCGCCGCAGCGCAAAAGCGCCGTTGGCATTGCACGACGATACGATCATGGCGTTGGTCACCGACGATCGCAATCGTGCGTGGCTCGGCACGATGGACAACGGCATCGAGCGCATCGATCCGGAGCGCGGTGTGATTACGTATTTCAATTACGCGCCGGATGATCCGGCGTCGCTGCCCGCGGCCGGAGTCATGAGCCTGCTGCGCGATACGCGCGGCCGGATCTGGGTCGGCACGTTCGGCGGCGGTCTCGCCATGATCGACCCGGACTCGGACCGGATCACGCGTTACGCGCACGGACGCGGCGAAGCGACCGCGCTGTCCGGCGACCGTGCCACCGCGCTCGCCGAAGACCGCACGGGACTCATCTGGATCGGCACCGATGGCGGCGGCCTCAATGTGCTGGATCCTGCGACCGGCCTGTTCGCGCATTTCATGCATGATCCCAACGACCCCGCTTCGCTCAGCGCGAACACGGTCTATGCGGTGCACGTGGACAACAAGGGCAGCGTCTGGGTGGGCACGCGCGGCGGCGGCCTCGACCTCGTCCACGGCGCGCCGTTCGGGCATGACCGCCTGCGTTTCGAAAACCTGTCGGAAAGCGAAGGGCTGCCGAACAGCACGGTCTACGGGATCGAGTCGGATGCGTCCGGAAGAATATGGGTCAGCACGAATCGCGGTCTCGCGGCCGTCCAACCGGGCGACCGCAGCGTGCGCAGCTTCCGCCGCAGCCATGGATTGCAAGGCGATGAATTCAACTTCGGCGCGCATTACCGCGCGCCCGACGGTACGCTGTATTTCGGCGGGGCGAACGGCTACAACGCCTTCCTGCCGGAGCGCCTGCAGCTCAACGACAAGCCGCCGCCGGTGGTCCTCACGGACGTCCTGAAGAACAACACGCGGGTGTCGCAAACGCCGGAAATGCTCCACCAGCTCGATCTCGGTTTCCGCGACGCGGTCGTCACGTTTCAGTTTGCCGCGCTCGACTTCACCGGTCCCGCCGAGAACCGCTATGCGTATCGCCTCGACGGTTTCGACACGGACTGGGTCAACGCCGGTGCCGCCCGACAGGCCACCTACACCAACTTGAGCGGCGGCGACTATGTATTTCGCGTGCGCGCCGCCAACAGCGACGGGCGCTGGAACGAGACGCCGCTGTCGCTCAAGGTGCGTGTGGCCCCGCCGCCGTGGGCCACGTGGTGGGCGCGCACGCTGTACGGCATCGGCTTCGCGGCGATCTTGTTCTTCGTCTGGTTCGGCCAACACCAGCGCGTGCGGCGCGAAGCAGCCTACGCGCGCCGTCTGAAGGACGAGGTTGACGCGCGCACCGCGGAGCTCGCGGAACGCAATCGCGACATGGAGCGCGCCAACGAGCAGCTGCGCGAAGCGAGCGTTTCCGATTCGCTCACCGGTCTCGGCAATCGCCGCTACCTGCATGACGCCATGGACGCCCTGCTGCGCAAACCGGCCGGCGCGGCGGGTGCCGGCGGGACGACGCGATTCGTGCTCATGGTCATCGATCTCGACTACTTGAAACCGATCAACGATGAATACGGCCACGAAGGCGGCGACGCCGTCCTCGTCCAGGTCGCCGAGATCTTGCGCCGCGAATTCCGCACCGCGGATCTCATCGTGCGCTGGGGCGGCGACGAATTCGTCGTCTTGTGCCTGGATGCGGATCTCGCGATGGCGAGCACTCTGGCGGAACGAGTCCGTTCGTCGGTCGCGAAGCGTATCTTTCGCGTGGGCGAAGGTCTGGTCGCGCGCACCAGCTGTTCGATCGGTTTCGCGCCGGCGCCGTTCATCCCAGGGGCTCCGGATCAACTCGACTGGGAACAATCGCTCGCCATCGCCGACGTTGCCCTCTATGAGGCCAAGCGCAATCGAAACTCCTGGGTGGGCTGGGGCGGCACTGAAAAAGCGGCGGAGTTGCCGTCGATTCCGGCGGCGCTGTCCGCCGATCACGCGGCGCTCGAGAAAGACGGCTTCCTGGTCGTCCGGCGGCGTCCCTGGAATCCGGAGGAGACGGTCGATCAATTGCGGGCACCGCGCCGGCCGGGCTGCTAGGAGCCTGTATGAGCGACGACTCACTCATCAGGGCCATGCCGGACATGGTCGCCTTCGTGCGGCCCGACGGCCTCATCACGCATCACTTGGGCGGACGCCAGGTCCCCTTTCTGCGCGACGGCGGGAACCTCGCCGGGCAACGCCTGGACGAGGTATTTGAAGCCCCCGTGGCCGAGCTGATCGGCCGCCTGGTGAGGCGCGCCATCGCAAACCGCGACAGCTGCGAGGCGGACTTCTCGATGGACGGCGGCAGATACCAGGCGCGCCTCAGCCCCCAGGGCCCACAGCGCGTCCTGTGTGTGATCCGCCCGTTGGGCGGCGCGCCGGCGGGCGACGCGGCGCCGGAATCCGACCGGGCCGGCGGCGACGCCGAGCGGCGCGGTTTCGTGCGCCGGTTTCAGCAGTCGGTGTCGGACGCGACGCTGCGCGAGCGCCCGCTTGCGCTCTGCATCCTTTTTCTCGACGGCCTCACCGACATCGGCCGGCTGATCGACTTCTCGATCGGCGAGCGCATCATGACCGAGCTGCTGCGCCGGCTTCCGGCGAGCGGCGATGCCACCCGCGGATCAACCTGGTACGTGGGACAGATCGGCGAAGCCCTGCTCGGAATCGTCGTCGATGGCAGCGATGACCGCGAGGGCATCCGCGCGATCGCCCGCGCACTGTGCGACTCGATCGCCCTGCCGATTCAACTCAACGACGCCACCTTTCAGCTGACCCCGTTCGTGGGCATCGCGCTGCTGGGCCGGGACGCCTCGGGTCCGCCGGCACTGCTCGAGCATGCGCGGGCGGCGATGCAAGAATCGCGCAGATCGGGGGCCGGAACGATTCAATTCTATTCCGACACTCTGCGCATGCTCCCGGTCGCACGCCTCGACATCGAACGCGAACTGCGGCAGGGCGTGGAGGAAGGTCAGATCGGTCTGCGTTACGCCGCGCGGCACGAACTGTCCGGCGGGCGTGTGTCCGGCATCCAGTCATACATGCGCTGGGTACACCCGCTGCGCGGCGAAATTTCCCCGTCCGAGTTCCTGCCGATCGCCGACGCGACCGGCCTGTCGCCCGCCGTTTCGCGTGCCGCGCTCGAACGATTGGCGCGCGACATGCCGACGCTGCGCGCGCGTTTTGGCCGGGACATTCCGATCTCGTTCGGGCCGTTGCGGCAACATGTCTCCTCGGGTCAACTGATGCTGGATTGCCGGCGGCTGTCCGCGTCGGGCCAAATGCAGTCCGGCCGCCTCGAGCTGCGCATCGCGGAACGCACGCTCGCGACTCTGTACCGGCCCGAGCATACGCTCGGCGAGATGGTCGACTTCGGCGCCCGGTTGATGGTGGACGAGTTCGGGCGCGGCTTTACCTCCTTGGCGTGGCTGCCGCAATTGCCGCTCTCCGCGCTGCAGATCGACCGCGCCCTGGTCGTGACCGCGGGCAGGAGCGCCGCGGCGCTGCGCTCCTGCCGGGCCATCGCGGCGCTCGCCGGCGCCCTCGAAGTGCCGGCGATCGCAGCCGGGATCGACGATGAAGCCACGCGTCAATGCATGGTCGAGATCGGCTGTGCGCAGGGACTCGGCGACCTCTATCATTCCATCGGGGAAATTACCGTCGAGTCGGACCAAGCGGATAGAATCCACGCACGCAAATGAAAAAGCTCGTCTGTCTGATCGTCATCTTGTGTTTGGCCGGTTGTGCCACGTGCAAATCCTCGGATTCCCCCGAAGTCTGCAGAACCAAGGAGCGCGACCACTCTCAACCCCGCCCGTGAGGGAACAGCGGTCGCCATTCGCCGACGCGTTGCAGACTCGGGGAGATGAACGCAGCATTGCGGACAGGGAAGAAAGCACCGGGAGCATTCGTTGAACCACCGGAGACTGCCGGCAAAGGCGTTGATTCTGGGGATATCCGCCATGATCGGCGTATCGAGTTGCGGCGGAGGCGGCGGCGGCACCTCGAGTACTTCGGCCCCGAGTTCCGGCTCCGGGAGCGGTACCGGCGGTTCCGGCGGCACCGCGGGCACCACCGGTCAGGTGACCGTGAATGCCACATCCAACTTAGCCTCGATTTCGGCCGACCAGTTCGGCACCAACCTCGCGGCGTATTTCAATGTGTCGACCACGGGCGTCGCGGCGGCGGTCGCGGCCACCGGCGCGCACCTGGTGCGCTGGCCGGGCGGGTCGCTCTCCGATGAGTACCACTGGGCAACGAATACCACGTGTAATGGCGCCTACGTGAGCCCCGGCAGCACGTTCGATGACTTCATGCAGAACGTGATCGTGCCGAACAAGGATGAGGTCGCGATCACGGTGAACTATGGCTCGAACAGCGCCTGCACCGGCGGCGGCGACCCGACTGAAGCGGCCGCCTGGGTGGCGGATGTCGTGTCCAAGGGATACAACGTGCACCACTACACCGTCGGCAACGAGGTGTACGGGTCGTCCTACGAGTACGATCTGCATTCGGTCCCCAACGATCCCACGACCTATGCCAATGCGGTGGGCACCGCCAGCAGCGGCGGCTATTACCAGCTGATGAAGGCACAGGATTCCACCGCACAAATCGGCGTCGTGGTGGAAGGTCAATCGAGCTGGGACAGCATCGTGTTAGCCAAGGCATCGTACGATTATGTTGAATTGCACGACTACCTCCAGGCACCCGGATCGGAGTCCGACAATTACTTGCTGACCCAGGCGCCGGCGGCGATCACCGCGAGTATCGTCGCGCTGCGCAAGGAGCTGACGGCGGCCGGCAAGGCGGCCGACTTCCCCATCATGTTGGGTGAATTCAACTCGGTTTACACCAATCCCGGCAAGCAAAGCATCTCGATCGTGAACGGGCTGTTCACCGGGATGGCGTTCGGCGAGCTGCTGAATGACGGCGTGCCGCTCAATACCTGGTGGATCGGGATCGGCGACGGCTGCACCGGCGGCGCGGACTCGAGCGCCACCGCCGCCGCGCTCTACGGCTGGCAGAACTTCGGCTCGTATGATCAGGTCTCGGACGGCTGGTCGGCGGGCGCCTGTGCGAGCAACTCGCAGGCCGTCCCCTTCGGCACCGTGCTGCCGAGCGGTTATGCGGAAAATTTAGCCGCGAGCTTTGCGGTCGCCGGCAATCAAATGCTGAGCGCGACCGTCAATACCTCACTGACGAACGTCCGGGCCTATGGCGCGACTCAAGGTACGGGCTTTGCGGTGCTGCTGTTCAACCTCGATCAGACCGCGAGCAGCACGGTGACCGTGGGCATATCGAATACGTCGAAGACCTCGTTCTCGGCGAGTACGGTGACCTACGGCAAGGCGCAGTACGATGACTCCCAGAACAGCGTTTGGACCGGGCCCGTCTCGCAATCTTTGGGTACGGTCGCCGCTCCCGTGAGCGTGACCCTGCCCGCCTGGAGCATGACGGTACTCAAGCTTCAGTAGCCGCCAGGGCTTTAAGGGTTGGTCCGGCCCAGCGCGGGTGGTTTGGTGGTGTCGTCCGGCGGCGCGCTGTTCGCCGCAGGCGGCGCCGGGTCGACCGGGACGAGCGGCAGGTGATAGGCATCGACTTTGGTCTTCGATTCCTGCTCCGCCCGCTGCTTGTCTTGCAACAGCCGCAGCTGTTCGCGATTGCGCTCGAATTCCGCCGCGCGTTTCGCCTGCTCGGCGGGCTCGCTCTGACTGGCGAGACGTTCGACCGCGACTCGTGCATTCAGACAATCCAAATCGTTTCGAGACTTGACCGGATCCTGATTGCACTTGAGCAGCACGCCGTCGAGAGTCACCCGATCCTCCATCAGGTCCGAGACCGTCATCGGCGGAATGCGCTTCGGGCTGCACGCCGCCGCGACCAAAAGGACGACGCCGAGGCAAGCGCGGACGATGATGGGTGACGTTGAATTTGGCATATTGCTTCCCAACACCAATGGTACCCAAAAGAATCCGCGGTCGGCGCCTTAGGTTGTGACGCATCTCACGACTTGACGATGTTCATCGGTTTGGACCCGGCGGGCCTCCCGGTTTGACCCCGCGACGGCGCATGTGTACCGTTCCGGTGCCTATGGCGAAAGCGAAAGACACCCCGGAAACGCAGCCCGACTTTGAGACCGCGATGCGCGATCTCGAGGAATTGGTGGAGCGGTTGGAACAGGGCGATTTACCCCTCGAGGAATCGCTCGCGGCCTTCGAACGAGGCGTGATGCTCACTCGCACCTGTCAAGCGGCGCTGAAGGACGCGGAGCAAAAAGTCGAGATCCTGCTGAAAAAGGCCGGTGAGCCGGTCGTTGAGGACTTCAGCGCCGAAGAACCCGACGGACCGGCTTGACCGGACCGCGGCACAGCCGCCGCGATGGCGCCACCCTGCGACGCGTGCGCCGCATCGGCATATTTCTTCGATATTTCACTTGGATAGCATCCGGAAGCGAATGATGCGCGAATCGTTTAAAATTATTGGAATTCGCGTTTTCGGCACCATGTAAGCCGTGATCGCATCAGCAGGAAAACGCTTATGAATGCCGCCGTCCCCGTCAAGAAGCCCACCATCAAGCCCGTGGAGGACGTGCAAGGTCATGCCGACAATCGGCAAATCCCGATCAACAAGGTCGGCATCAAGGACATCTATCATCCGGTCAAGGTGAAGGATCGGGCCCGCGGCGAGCAACACACCGTCGCGAACTTCAACATGTACGTGAATCTGCCGCACCACTTCAAAGGCACGCACATGTCCCGCTTCGTCGAGATCCTGCACCGGCACGAACGCGAAATCTCGGTCGATTCCTTCGGCGCGATGCTCGCCGAAATGACCGAGCACCTGGACGCGACTTCCGGGCATATCGAAATGACGTTTCCCTACTTCGTCATGAAAAAAGCCCCGGTCAGCGGCGTCGAGAGTCTGATGAATTATCAGGCGACCGTGTTCGGTGAGCACCGCGACGGCAGGACCGAAGTGTGGCTCAAGGTCGTGGTGCCGACCACCAGCCTATGCCCCTGTTCGAAGAAGATCTCCGACTACGGCGCGCACAATCAGCGCTCGCACATCACCTTGACGGCGCGGCTGGTCGAGCACATGTGGCTGGAAGAGTTGATCGACATCGCCGAGCGGGAGGCCTCCTGCCAGGTCTACGGAGTCTTGAAGCGCACCGACGAGAAGTACGTGACGGAACGGGCGTACGACAATCCCAAGTTCGTCGAGGACACGGTTCGCGACGTCGCCTTGGCGCTCAACGCGGACAGGCGGGTTCGCGCGTATGTGGTCGAATCGGAGAATTTCGAGTCGATTCACAATCATTCGGCTTACGCGATGATCGAGCACGACAAAGAGTCGAAGCAAGCTGGTTAAGAGGACAGGCCTTTTTCGGCGCTTTGGAGGCGGCCGATCATGCTGCGCAGGAACACCTGGTTGAAGCGCAGCTGACACTCGGCTGAGACTTGCTCGAGCAGGGTCGAGCTCACCTTCATGACGGTCACGGGACCCGACGCCATGATCGTGGCGGTGCGTTTGGCGCCGCGCACATAACTCGTCTCGCCGAAGCAGTCACCGGTCTCGAGGAACCCCAAAGGCTTTGCGAGCCGGGCCACGCCGACGCGTCCCTGAACGATGATGTAGAAACGATCGTCCATCTCGCCTTCCTTGACGATTTCCTCGCCATCGGCATAGTCCTGCCAGCTGCTGGCGCGCAGCACTTCCCAAATTTCCTCATGCGAGAACTCGTGAAAAAACTTGAGCTTGCGCAGCAGGCTGAATTGTTCCTGCTGGTCGATGCGATTGTATTGCGCGCGCAATTTCTGGTGCACGCGCGTCAATTCAGCCGCGAAGTCGAGACCGGTCTTGTAGCGTTTGTCCGGCTCCTTTTGCAGCGCCATCGCGGTCACGTTCTCGAGTTCCTCGGGGATTTCCGGACGCAACGTGTGGATGGGAGGCGGCGTCGCGAACACGATCTGATGCAGCAGCTTCTGCAGATTCCCCGCGCGGAACGGCCGCGTGCCGGTCAACAGTTCATACATCACCGCGCCCAGGGAATAAAGGTCGGAACGATTCGTCAGTTCGATCGACTGGATCTGCTCGGGCGACATGTAGGAAGGACTGCCGGCGATCCCCTCGATGCGCGAGATCTCCGAATCCGCCACCAGCGCGATGCCGAAATCGATGATGCGCACGTCGCTGTCGAGGGTGAGCATGATATTGCTCGGCTTGATGTCCCGATGAATGACTCCGCGGCTGTGGGCGTAATGCAGCGCGCGCGCGGCCTTGTAGATGAGCTCGACCACATCATCGATACGCAGCAAATTGTCGGGCCGGCAATAGGCGGCCAGGGTGCGTGCGCCATGCACGTGTTCGGTCACGATGTAACAGTGGCCGTTCTCCTCTCCGGCATCGTAGATCGGCAGAATGTTGGGATGCTGCAACATGCCGACCATGTGCGCTTCGGAGAGGAACATCTTGCGTGCGATGCGCTTGCGGTTTTCATCGCCGCTGGAATCCACGTTGTAGACCTTGATGGCCACATCGCGGCCGTAATAGGGGTCGTGGGACAGGTACACGATGCCCGTGCTGCCGCGCCCTACCTCATTGATAATCACGTACTTGCCGATCTTTTCGGGCAACGAAACGCGACCGTTTTGGGACTTCGCGTAAGTGTTTGAGCGAGTAGTGGACAAGTGCAACCCTGCGCTACGCAGCGTGTGTTCGACTGATTTGCGCTGCAGGATACTGCCGCCGGCGCACCCAAGACTGTGATTTGGGTCGAGGCTTGGGCGAAGTGATGGAAACCACATACGGCGGGCACGAAATTCGCGCCATTTAGCGACCGCGTCACAGCGCCGCCGGAAATTCCGGCTCTCAGGCGCACCGCGTTGCGAGCGACAGATCGTGAACACGCGCAGTGACAACGATCACGCGGTCAGAAGAGAAAATAGGCGACTTTCTCAGTCCATGAAATGGTCGAAACCACGCACCGCCGGCACGAATTTCGCGCCATTTAGCGACCACGTCACAGCGCTGCCGGAAACCAATTCGCCGATCGCGGTCAGCCGCAAGTTCAACCGTGCTGCCGCCGCCTCGAGTGCGGCGAAGCGCCGGGCGGGCACGGCGAGCAATAATTCGTAGTCATCGCCCGCCGCGAGCGCCCAATCCCGCGCCTGTTCCGGGGTGGCTACCCTGGTCAGCGCGGCCGACAACGGCAATCGTTCGACCGCCACGTGCGCGCCCAAGCCGCTGGCCTGCGCGAGCTTCGGCAGGTCGCCCACCAAGCCGTCGGAGAGGTCCATGGCCGCCGTGGCGAGGCCGCGCGCCGCCACGCCGAACTCCACCCGCGGTGTCGGGTATTCGAAGCGGTGAATGAGGTCGAGCACGGCCGCTCGATCGAGGTTGCCAGTGCCGGTGCCGGTGCCATCGCGATCGCGATCGCGGGGGCGGGCCTCCGGCGGCGCGGTGGAGAACGCAAGCCCGGCGCCTCCGTCCCCCAAGGTGCCCGTGACGGCCAACAGATCGCCGGCGTCGGCCCCGCTGCGCCGCAGTGCGGCGCCGCGCGGTACATGTCCCATGAGCTGTACGCTCACGGTCAGCGGGCCGCGCGTCGTATCGCCACCGACCAAAACGACGCCGTTCGCCCGGGCGAGGTGGAGCAACCCCGTGGAGAAGCGCTCCAGCCAGGCAGCGTCGACGCCGGGCATCGTCAGCGCCAGCGTCGCCCAAGCGGGAGTGGCGCCCATCGCCGCCAGGTCGCTCAAGTTGACCGCCAGCGCGCGGTGGCCGATGGAGCGGGCATCCGTGCCGTGCGGAAAATGGCGCCCCGCCACGATGGTATCCACCGCAGCGACCAGTTCCGTGCCTGCCGGCAGATCGAGCAGGGCCGCATCGTCGCCGATCCCGAGAATGACTCCCGCCGCGCCGGCGCCCTCCGCCTCGCGCGGCTGGAAGAAGCGGCGGATCAAGTCGAACTCGCCGAGACTGCCCTCTTTTTTCATGGCGCGCTACGCCGCCGGTTGCCCGTACTCTTGCGGCCGCAACTCACGCGCGGCCCGATCGAGCACCGCGTTGACGAACTTGTGTCCATCGGTCGCGCCGAACTGCTTGGTCAGTTGTACGGCCTCGGCCAGCGCCACGCGATAGGGAAGTTCGGGACGCGATTCCAGTTCGTGCAGCCCCAACCACAGCACCGCATGTTCGATCGGATCGAGCTCTGCCGGCGGTATCTCGCAAAGACGCGCGAGACGCGCATCGAACGCCTCGCGATTCGGCGCGATGGCCGTGACCAAGCCCTGAAAATAGTCCAGATCGACGCGCTCCGCTTCGGGGCCTGCGGCGAATTCCTGCGCGGTCTCGGTCCAGGGGCGCGGATTCATTTGTATCTGGTACAGCGCCTGCAACGCCAGCCGGCGCGCGAGGCTTTTGGCCCGATGCCCCGCGGCCCGCGTGTCCGCGTCCGGCCGGCCCGCGCTCGCGCGCTTGCCGGGCACTCAAGGATCCAGGCGGCGCAGGAGATTCGCCATCTCGATGGCAACCATGGCGGCGTCCGCGCCCTTGTTGCCGCCCTTGCCGCCGGCCCGATCCACCGCCTGCTCCACGGTATCGGTGGTCAGCACGCCAAAGGCGATCGGTACGCCGGATTCGAGCGCGATGCGCGCGATGCCGGAGGCGCATTCACCGGCCACATAGTCGAAGTGCGGCGTCTGGCCGCGGATCACGGCGCCTAACGCGATCAGCGCTTCGTATCGGCGCGAAAGCGCCAGCTTGCGCGCGACGATGGGAATATCGAACGCGCCGGGTACCCGCACGATCTCGATTTGTTTGTCGCCGGCTCCGTGACGCTTGAGCGCATCGAGGGCGCCGCGCAACAGCGGCTCGACCACGAAATCGTTGAACCGCGCCGCGACCACCGCGAAACGCAGGTCGCGCGCCACCAGTTCCCCCTCCATCACTTTCGGCTGATCGCTCGGCACTCGTCTCTCCTCATCGATAAGGGACGGCGGATCTCATTCTCCGCCGTCGATATAACCGGTAACTTCGAGATCGAAGGCGGCCAGGCCCTGCAGTTGCTTCGGCGCACTCAACACGCGCATCCGCTTGAGGCCAAGATCCTTGAGAATTTGCGCGCCGATCCCGTAAGTGCGAATCACCGTCGCGCCGGCGCGGCGCACCGCCGCGGGCTTCGCGTCGAGCAGGCGCACGCTGTCCATGAAGTCCCGCGCCGTCTCCTCGGGCCGCAGGATCACGATGACACCCGACGCCTCAGCCGCGACGCGGCGCATCGCGGATCGCAGCGGCCAGCCGAGTTTCTCGCTGCGCACACCGACCGCGTCGCGCAGCGTGTCCTTGATGTGCACGCGCACCAGGGGCGGCACGGCGGAATTCAAGTCGCCCTTCACCAGCGCGATGTGCACGGTCTTGTTGACGTGGTCCTCGTAGCAGGACAGCTCGAAAGCGCCGTACTCGGTCTCCACCGTTTCCTGGTAGATGCGCTCCACCGAGCGCTCGTTTTTCAACCGATACCTGATCAGATCGGCGATGGTGCCGATTTTCAAGCCGTGTATCTTCGCGAACGATTCGAGATCCGGGCGGCGCGCCATGGTGCCGTCCTCGTTCAGAATCTCCACGATCATCGCGGCCGCGGAGAATCCGGCGAGGCGCGCGAGATCGCAACCGGCCTCCGTATGTCCGGCGCGGCTCAAGACTCCGCCGGGCTGTGCCATCAGCGGGAAAATATGTCCCGGTTGGCGCAAATCCTCGGGTCTGGCATTGGGGCTCACGGCGGTCTTGATGGTGTGCGCACGGTCATGCGCGGATATCCCCGTGGTGACGCCCTCCGCAGCCTCGATCGACAAAGTGAAATTGGTGCGGTGCGTGCTGTCGGTATCGCTCACCATGAGCGGCAGGCGCAGTTGACGGCACCGCTCGCGGGTCAACGTGAGACAGATCAGCCCGCGGCCGTAGCGCGCCATGAAATTGACGTCTTCGGCCCGCACGGTGTCGGCGGCCATGATGAGATCGCCTTCGTTCTCGCGATCCTCGTCATCCATGATCACCGCCATCTTGCCGCGACGCAGATCCTCGAGAATTTCATCGATCGTATTGAACATTGGGTAAGCCTTACTCTTCGGATTTCGTCATCAGCCGCTCGAGATAACGCGCTATCACATCGATTTCGATGTTGACTCCGTCGTCGACCTGACGCTCGCCCAACGTCGTCATCTGATGCGTGTGGGGAATGATATTCACGTCGAAACGCCGGCCGCCGACCGTGTTGACAGTCAGGCTCACGCCGTCGATGCAGATCGACCCTTTCGAGGCGACGAAGCGCATCAGCATCGGCGGCAGTTCGAACTCCAGACGCCATGAACGCCCATCTTGCACGATTGCCCGCAGCGTGCCCACCGCATCCACGTGTCCGCTCACCAAGTGGCCGCCGAGCGCATCGCCCGCGCGCAAGCTCGGTTCCAAGTTCACCCGAGACCCTGGAGACAGCTTCCCCAAGGTGGTTTTGGCCATCGTTTCGCGCGACACATCCGCGTAGAAGCTCGAGTCCCGCATGCGAGTAACCGTTAGGCAGACGCCTTGCACGCTGATGCTGTCCCCGATCGCAATGCGGCCGAAATCGAGGCCGGCGGCCTCGATCCCGAGTTCCAGGTCGCCGCCCGTTTCCGCGATCGAGGTGACCGCGCCCGTCGCTACGATGATTCCGGTAAACATCGTCAGCCTCCTACGTATTCCGCTGCGTCATTAAAGTAATGCGCAGGTCAGGTCCGATGCGCTGCACGTCTCGAAATTCAAATGCGGGCAGGGAATCCGCGCCGCCCAAGCCGCTCACGTGCAGGAGCGGGGCGGCGTCGGCGCCGAGCAGCTTGGGGGCAACATACAGCACCAGTTCGTCCACCAGCCTCGAACGGACGAAGGCTCCCGCCAACCGCGGCCCGCATTCCAACAGCAATTCGTTCACTTCGAGTTCGTTCAAGCGCCCGATGACGGCAGTGAGGTCCAAGCCGCCCGCGGCGCGCGGCAGGCGTTCGACCCGGTGCCCGGCCGAAGGGCGCGCCGGCGCATCCGTTGAGGCAAACACCCATGCGCCGTCGCCGTGAAAGATCTTAGCGCCCGACGGGCAGGTCAGCATCGGATCGAGCAGGATGCGCAGCGGCTGCCTGATCCAGGGTCCGTAGGCGAGGCGCACATCGAGCCTCGGATCATCGGTGCGCACCGTGCCCGCGCCCGTGAGGATGGCACTGCTCCGGGCCCTCAACGTCTGGACGTCGGCCCGCGCCGCCTCGCTGCTGATCCACACCTGGCCACCGCCTGCCGGGGCGGTGCGCGCGTCCAAGCTCATGGCGAGCTTCAATCGCACCCACGGCCGGCCCCGCTCGTGGCGCGAGAAAAAGCCCACATTGAGTTCGCGTGCCCGGGCGGCGCAGGGGCCGACGGAGACGTCGATTCCGGCCGCGCGCAGGCGCTCGATGCCGCCGCCGGCGACGCGAGGGTTGGGATCGACGCCGGCGCACACCACGCGCGCGACGCCGGCCGCGATCAGCGCGTCCGCGCAGGGCGGCGTGCGCCCGGTATGACTGCACGGTTCGAGCGTCACGTACACCGTGGCACCGCGCGCCTTCGGCCCCGCCGCGCGCAGCGCGAGTACCTCGGCATGCGGCTCGCCCGCCCGCTCGTGCCAACCTTCGCCCACCACCAGGCCCTCGCGAACCACCACGCAACCGACGCGCGGATTTGGATCAGTGGTGAACAAGCCGCGGGCCGCCAATTCCAGCGCCCGTTCCATGTGAGCCTCATCTTGATCGGCGGGTGTCATTTTTCCTTGCCGCCGGCCTCACCGCCGGTCTCATCGCGGGGCAATAGCGGCAACTGGTCCTTGTTGGGTTCACGGCGGCGGCGATGGCGGCGCAATTGATCAATTTCCGTCCGAAAGGCTTCTAGGTCCTGAAAGCTGCGGTAAACGGAGGCAAATCGCACGTAGCCCACCTCGTCCATTTGCTGCAATTCCTCCATGACCATCTCGCCGATGCTGCGCGCGGCGATTTCCCGCTCACCCATGCTGCGCAACTTGTGGCAGATTCTCGCGACCGCGGCCTCGATGGCTTCGCGGCTGACGGGGCGCTTCTCGAGCGCCCGCTGCATGCCGGCGAGCAGCTTGTTCTCATCGAAGGGTTCGCGGCGGCGATCATTCTTGACGACCGTGGGCAGCAACAATTCCGCCGCCTCGAACGTGGTGAAACGCTCCGTGCAGGCCAGACATTCGCGGCGCCGGCGAATTTGCCGTCCTTCGCCGGCGAGGCGCGAGTCGATGACCTTGGTCTCCGTATGCGCGCAGAAGGGGCAGTGCATGGGGTGCGGACCGCTCCGCTCCTAGCCATACACGGGGAATCGCCGGCATATGTTTTCGACCTCGGCGCGCGCGCGCAGCACCGCGGCCTCATCGCCCATGTGATCGAGCACATCCGCGATCCAATTCGACAATTGGCGCACTTCGGGTTCCTTGAAGCCGCGAGTCGTCACGGCGGGCGTGCCGATGCGCAGTCCGCTGGTGACCGCCGGCGGACGCGGATCGTTCGGCACCGCATTCTTGTTGACCGTCATGTGCGCACGACCCAGCGCGGCATCGGCATCCTTGCCGGTGATGTTCTTATCGATCAGATCGAGCAGAAATAAATGATTGTCCGTGCCGCCGGAGACGATCTTATAGCCGCGCTCTTGCAACACGTGGGTCATGGCCCGGGCATTGGTCACGACCTGCGCCGAATACGTCTTGAACTCCGGCTGCAGCGCCTCGAGGAATGCCACCGCCTTGGCGGCGATCACATGCATCAGGGGACCGCCTTGCGTGCCCGGGAACACCATCGAATTGAATTTCTTGTGCAAGTCGGCGTGCGGCCGGGCCAGAATCAAACCGCCACGCGGGCCGCGCAAGGTCTTATGAGTGGTCGTCGTCACCACATCGGCGATCGGCACCGGATTCGGATACACGCCGGCGGCCACGAGCCCCGCGACATGCGCCATATCGACGAAGAGATACGCACCGACGGAATCGGCGATGGCGCGAAACCGCGCCCAGTCGATGATGCGCGAGTATGCCGAAAAGCCGGCGACGATCATCCGCGGACGATGCTCCCTGGCGAGGCTCTCCACCTGGTCGTAGTCGATTTCACCGGTGTCGGGTTTGATGCCGTATTGAAAGGCCTTGAACAGCTTGCCCGAGAAATTGACCTTGGCGCCGTGCGTGAGATGCCCGCCGTGATCCAAGCTCATCCCGAGAATCGTGTCGCCGGGATTGAGCATGGCCAAATAGACGGCGGCGTTGGCCTGGCTGCCGGAATGCGGCTGCACGTTCGCGTAGGCGGCGCCGAACAAGGTCTTCGCCCGATCGATGGCCAGCGCCTCGGCGACATCGACGAATTCACAGCCGCCGTAGTAGCGCTTGCCCGGATAGCCTTCGGCGTATTTGTTGGTGAGGACCGAACCCTGGGCTTCGAGCACGCGGGGACTCGCATAGTTCTCCGAGGCAATCAATTCGATATGATCTTCCTGACGGTTGCGTTCGTCCGCGATCGCCTTGGCGAGCTCCGGATCGAAGCCCGCAATCGTCATATCAGCCTTGAACATCGTTGAGTCTCCGTACAGATAGCCGGTAATTGTAGCCGATTGGAGCGAGGTTCCCTAGGATCGAATGGGCGCCCTCACCGCCGCCGACGCCACGGCCGCTGCCGAATCGGGCAAGCGGGCCGGCCCAGAGCCCAGGTTTGAGTGACAAGATTGCCGGACTCGCGGATACTTGACAGTGCGTTCGCGCCAAGTACGCGCGCTCACGCGATGCATTCACTGCGGGAAATCGATGGCTCAGTTCATATACACCATGAATCGGGTGGGCAAGGTCGTGCCGCCCAAGCGCATTATCCTGCGCGATATTTCGCTCAGTTTCTTCCCCGGCGCCAAGATCGGCGTGCTCGGTTTGAACGGTTCCGGCAAATCCACGCTGCTCAAAATCATGTCCGGAGTGGACAAGGACATCGAGGGTGAGGCGCGGGCGCAAGCGGGCATCAAGGTGGGCTACCTGCCGCAGGAGCCGCTGCTCGATGAGCACAAGACCGTGCGCGAAGTCGTCGGCGAGGGAGTCGTCGAGGTGCAAAGCCTGATCGATCGATTCAACGCCATCAGCGACCGATTCGCCGAACAGATGTCGGACGATGAAATGAACAAGCTGATGGAAGAGCAGGCGAAGATGCAGGACAAGATCGACGCCGTGGGCGGCTGGGAACTCGAGCGCAAGCTCGAAATTGCCGCCGACTCGCTGCGCCTGCCGCCCTGGGATGCGATCGTGGGGAAGCTGTCGGGCGGCGAGAAGCGTCGCGTGGCGTTATGCCGGCTGCTGCTCTCCAAGCCCGATATGTTGCTGCTCGATGAGCCGACCAACCATCTCGACGCCGAGTCGGTGGCCTGGCTCGAACATTTCCTCGAGGAATACCCGAGCACGGTGATTGCGGTCACGCACGATCGGTACTTTCTCGACAATGTGGCGGAGTGGATTTTGGAGCTCGATCGCGGCCACGGCATCCCGTGGCAGGGCAATTATTCCTCCTGGCTGGAACAAAAGGAGGCGCGCCTGGCCCAGGAAGAACGCCAGCAGGACGCGCTCGCGAAGACGCTCAAGCGCGAACTGGAATGGGTGCGCACCAATCCAAAGGCGCGCCAGGCAAAGTCCAAGGCGCGCTTGCAGCGCTACGAGGAACTCGCCTCCCAGGAATTTCAAAAGCGCAACGAAACGAACGAGATCTACATCCCGCCCGGCGACCGGCTCGGGGATCTCGTGATCGAATGCACGAACTTGCGCAAGGGTTACGGGGACAGGTTGCTGATCGACTCCTTGAGCTTCTCGCTGCCCCCGGGCGGCATCGTCGGCATCATCGGGCCGAACGGCGCCGGCAAGACCACCCTCTTTCGCATGCTCTCGGGCGTCGAGAAACCGGATGGCGGCGACATCCGTTTGGGACCCAGCGTGAAGCTCGCCTACGTCGATCAGTCGCGCCAGTCTCTCAACGACAAGAACACCGTGTGGCAGGAGATCTCGGGCGGCCTCGATCTGATCAAGGTCGGCAATTACGAGACGTCGTCCCGCGGCTACGTCGGCCGCTTCAATTTCAAGGGCGTGCAGCAACAACAGGTGATCGGCGATCTGTCCGGCGGTGAACGCAATCGGGTGCACTTGGCGAAGGTGCTGAAGTCCGGCGGCAACGTGCTGCTGCTCGACGAACCGACCAACGATCTCGACATCGAGACGCTGCGCGCGCTGGAGGACGCGCTGGTGGCGTTTCCGGGATGTGCGGTGGTCATCTCGCATGATCGCTGGTTCCTCGATCGGATTGCGACGCACATCTTGGCCTTCGAGGGCGACTCGCAAGTCGTCTGGTTCGAAGGCAACTATCAGGAGTACGTCGAGGATCACAAGAAGCGCAAAGGCGAGGATGCCGCTCAGCCGCACCGCATTCGCTATAAGCCGCTCGCAGGTTGACGCTTGTCCATTTACATCACTCCGCAGGACGAACTTCACGTCGAATATCAGGGTATCGCGCTCAACTGCCCGCACTGCCTGACCCTGACGCACGTGACCGCGGTCGCGGTGCCCAAATTCGACGAGCTGAGCCGGCGCAAACCCAAGCACATCGGCATCGTGTTCCGCTGCGACGCCTGCGCGGAGCCGATATTCTTGAAGTTCGTGGCCAAGGCGTACACCGCGCTGCGGATTGAACTTGCCGCGAATTACATCGAGATCGAGCGCGCCCGCGAGAATTTCCCGCTCACCTATCTTCCGGAGGAATCGGAAGGTCTGTTCAAGGAGGCTCTGGTGTGCTTCGCGGCCGGCTGTTTCAACGCTTTTGGGGCCATGAGCCGGCGCACCGCCCAGTCGCTGTTCCGCGAGTTGGGCGAGCGCGGCAAACTCGAGATGTTCGACACGCTGCAGGAAATACGCGGCTTGGCCGAACTCGATGACGAGACGTTCGCGGCCTTGAGGAGCGTGTTGTTCGGCAGCGATAACGACCCCTGGCCGCATCAGCCTGATCTCAACGCAGAGCGCGCCGGCATACTCCTCGAGGTGATGCGCGATCTGCTCTACCAGACTTTCGTGCGCAAGGCCCGGCTCATGCAGGCGATGACATTCCGCCGCTACGTGAGTCCGAATCAGGCCGAGACGGGTTAGCTGATCTTATTCATCGGCATCGCGTCGCGCGACAGCCAAAACATGTGCGCTCACACCTCGAATAGACGGTTCTGATTCCAGCGCTCGCGCGATTCGCAGCAAGTCGTCGCGTCGGCGCGGATCTTCCCATCTCTCCTTGAAGTCAGCGAACAACCACCCCGGCCCCTCCAAACCGACGATCGACAGCACCGAAAATCCGGCGGCTCTCACCTCCGCGTCGAGTTCGTCCGGCCGGTGGAATTTCGCGGTGGTGAACATTTCGAGTTCGCCGGTGCGGTTCTCATGAATGCCGTCGGCGATATCACGCTCGACGATTTGCTCGAACAGCGGATCCGCGAATAAGTCGCGGGCCAATCCGTCGAGGGCGGACGCAAAACGCGAAATGGCGGCGGCGAAGAGCAGTCCGCCGGGCACTAATACTCGATATGCTTCATGAAGCGCTTGCCGACGATCCGCCGGATCGATGAGATGGTAAAGGGGACCGAGAAGAAGTACGACATCGGCAGAGTGATCGCGATGATCCAACGCGCGCGCGTCCCCGACGCGGCAACTCCCAATCTTCCGGCCATCGGCACCGCGCAACGATTGCGCATGCACGACCAGTTCCGCGACAGGGTCCACAAGATGCACTTCGTGTCCGAGCTCCGCGAGCCAAAGCGCATACGCGCCAGGTCCGCCACCCACATCCAAAATGACCGCGGGAGAGCGGTCGAGCCAGCGGCCAATGACCTCTTGGGTACGTGCGAATTCAAGCTGGGATGGTCCAGACTGAAGTCGCGTAGTCTCGGAAGCCCGCTGGTAATAGGCTAGAATCTCTGGGGACAGCTTCCATTCCATGGTCGCGGCTCCTTGCTAAATTCGCAGAAAAGCAATGCACGGCCTTGGAATCTAATGTATCCGCCGATACCCGGCAATCGGCTCTACGAGTAGCGCCGCTGGCAAGGTAAGCTGGGGTCCAAAAAAAGGATTCCAACCGTTAACGATCGAATGCTTGGTGCATTGGACGTTCGAGCATCTTGTGTGCGCAAGGGAAGATCCAGCCTAGCGCTACTGCCAATAGCACTATTCGCCAAGGGCGAAATCCGGGATTCCGGTACCGTTTGCGCACCATGAGCGGTATCAGTAACGTAAAAAGGACTACGCACGCCAGTCGCAAAACCTCGAACCGCACGCCCATTCTGTAATACCTCTCATCCTTCACCTGTTTCGCGCAACCAGAGTCGGCCATCGGCGGGACTCGACCCAATGCGCCCAGTTGTGATTTCCACAACGATGCTCCAACACCATTTAAAGAAGCCAATCGGCGAATTTTTATTGACTCTAGCTTCAATGCTAGTTATATTTTACCTTTCGGTTAATTAACCCACTATTGTATTACGCATGCATACTGATTCGCTGAGCATCACATTTGCCGCGCTCGCTGATCCAACCCGTCGCGCCATTCTTGCGCGGCTTGCACAGGGAGGGACTTCGGTCACCGAGCTTGCAAAGCCATTCTCGATAAGCCCGTCAGCCATAACGAAGCACCTTAAGGTGTTGCAGCACGCCAAACTAATCACGCAAGGTCGCCAAGCGCAATGGCGGCCCTGCCAACTAAATGCCGCGCCGTTGAATGAAGCTGCCGATTTTATCGGCCAATATCGCCAGCATTGGGAACAAAGCCTCGATCGCCTAGATGCTTATCTCCAAAACCTTCAATCCGTAAAGACAAAAAGTTCAGGAAAGAAAAAATAAAGTGGCGAACAGTGCAGATACCAAGGACCGCGAAATCATCATGTCTCGTCTGATGGACGCTCCACGCGATTTGGTATGGGAGGCGATGACTAAACCTGAACATGTTGTGCATTGGTGGGGTCCAAATGGTTTCACCAACACGCTGGAGAAATTGGATTTTCGCGTGGGAGGTGAGTGGCACCATGTCATGCACGGGCCGGATGGAAGGGACTATCCGAGCCGCAGCGTCTATACCGCGATCGAGAAACCTCACCGTATCGAGTTTTGCACCGGCGGCACATACAAGGGCGATCCGAAGGCGATGTTTGAGGCTATCTGGACGTTCGAGGCGGTGGCTGCGCAAACTAAAGTGACGATTCATCTGCTTTTTCCCAATGCGCAAGCACGCAATATGGCAGTGGAAAAAATCGGTGCGATTGAAGGGGGCAACCAAACCCTGGCGCGCCTTGCCAACTACGTGATCAAAATTTCATCAAGGGAAATATCGTGAGAAAGATCGTTTCATTTGTACATCTGTCGCTGGATGGCTTTGTTGCTTCTACCGCGAAGGGCTCGGCCGGACTGGGTTGGATAAGTAGAAGCCCCGATCTATTTGAATACGTGGAGAAACGGATCCAGCAGACGGACACCGCGTTATATGGGCGTACGACCTTCGAGATGATGGAATCGTACTGGCCAACCGCTGCCGATGGGCCCGATGCCAGCCCGCATGATCACGAGCATTCACGCTGGTATAAATCCGCCCGCAAAGTGGTGCTGTCCAAAACTCTGTTGGAGAAAAATCACGCTAATACGAAAATCATCAGTAGCAATTTGAGCGATGAAATTAACAAGCTCAAGCACAGCTCGGGCAGCGAAATCTTGATTTTTGGCAGCCCCTGCGCCACTCATGCGCTGATGGCGGAAAATCTCATTGACGGGTACTGGTTGTTTGTCAATCCGATATTGTTGGGGCAAGGTTTCCCCTTGTTCAAAAACATCAATGACCAAACCGCGCTTACTTTGGTGAACACTAATATTTTCCCATCGGGCGTGGTGTGCCTGCAATACGACGTGAAACGAAATTAATACTGTAAAGTTCTGATTCAGCGGCGGTGTCGGACGGCGGCGCCATCGATTGTTTCCATGATTGGCTCCTGCGTTGAAGGAACCACTTGCCCAGCGAATGTCAGCTATGTGGTGGGCAACTCGCCGAAGATGGGAAAGTCTTGTCCGTGAGTCCGCGTCTAATATCCGGACAGGTAATCTGCGGATAAATCATGCTCGCATTGATTCAGGAGAGTTCGATGGCCAAGAAGTGGACGTGCAACCATTTCTCAGTCACAGATCACCGAGGGGACGCATCTAAGCTCCTGCGGAAAGCTGCCGATGCAATTGAGAAAATGGGAAAAATCGACGTGCTCGACATCGCGTTTCGTACCCCAGCGGAACCGACGTTCAAAGAAATCACGGCGACCGTGTATTTTTCCTTTCGCCCACAGTCATGAATCCGTTTGCTGGGAAGGCGCTCGATCCTTGCACTGGCGCTGTCGCCGTTTGCGGTTCCTCGATCATTAGCTGACTTCTGAATGGCAGCCACAGATTCGCACCCAGTAGAAGGTGGGGAAAGCGACCACCGGGTCGATCATCTACTGCTTCGGCAGGCGCCAACTTATGGTGATATCGAAGGATGCGCCGATAGGTTCTCCGTTGGCCTGCGCTGGCACAAAGGGTGCCTGTTGAATCGCCGAGAGGCAAGCTTGATCGAGAGCGGCGAAGCCAGTGGACTTGCTAACTGCAATGTTGGTAGTAGCGCCGTCTGCCTGAACGTATCCATGAATCGTGCAATCTCCCTCTTCATGCATATTTCGCGATTCCGCCGGGTATTGATCTGGACCGATCTTGAGTTGGTAGTCCTTGCGTATTTTCGGGACCAAGAAGGGATTAAAGCTTGGTCGCGCAGGAGGTTGCCCTAAACTCCACACTATCGGCATCTCAGGCCAATAGAAAACCGGTCGCCCATCGATAGTTGCCGGTATCATTTGCCCATCAATAACCGCAGTTAAGCATGCGGAATCAAGATGCTCAAAACCAGTGGGCGACGTTAGCTGCGCGGCACGGATTAGGCCGTCTGCATCTACTTGGAAGCGGACCAAACACCAGCCGGCTTCGCCATGGCGTTTCGATTCCATCGGATAGTACGCAGCACCGATCTTGAATGGATGGTCCTTATCTATCCTACCCGGCTTCTTCTCGACGGACGTCGGTGAGCTCGGTAGCGAAGAACTTGATGTCACAGACTGCGTTTCGTCTGCAATCGTCGCGGCAGTGCATGCACCGAAATCGACGAACGTCATACAGCAGCCCGCCACCGCAAGAACAAATATTTTATTCATTGGTACACCATGGTTTTGCGGAAAACACCCCGCCCGACCGGATTCTATTCGGACGGCCGCTTCGTGCCGGCGATCTTGTTGCCTTCAGTGACCGGAAGCGGCCGGCAGCTGCCTCTCAACATTTTTGGCGCAACATTCCCATGGTGGGCTAAATGGGAAATTTGCCGCGCGCGGGCGCGGCACGATCTCAACACCAGGCAATGAGAGCCAAAAACTCGCGTTGGAGAATCAATGATCAAAGAAGCCGTTCTCTCAGCCGACGAACACCCGAGCATTGCGAAACAGCCTCATCCAGCCGCCGTCTTCGGACCATTCCTTCGGCGACCAGGAATGCTGCACCGTGCGGAACACGCGTTCGGGATGCGGCATCAGCGCGGTGACACGGCCGTCGGTGCTGCACAATCCCGCGAGCCCCAGGGGCGAGCCGTTCGGGTTATAGGGGTACGTCTCGGTGGGCTGATCGCGGGTGTCGACGTACTGCAGAGTCGCGAGGCGCGCGTCGAGCAAACTTGCCGGAGTCGAGCCTGATTCGTCGAACTGCGCCCGGCCTTCGCCGTGCGCCACGACGATCGGCAATACGGATCCGTGCATGCCGGTGAGCAACACCGAGGTCGAGGGCGGCACACGCACCAGACTCAAGCGCGCCTCGTACTGCTCCGAACGATTGCGCACGAATCGCGGCCAGGCGGCCGCACCGGGAATGAGCTCCTTCAACGCCGACAGCATCTGGCAGCCGTTACAGACGCCCAAGGTGAATGTGCCGCGGCGCTCGAAGAACGCCGCGAACGCCTCGCGCGCCAGAGCATTGAACAGGATCGACTTCGCCCAGCCCTCGCCGGCGCCGAGCACGTCGCCATACGAGAACCCGCCGCACGCGGCGAGGCCGTGAAACTGCCCGAGCCGCACGCGGCCCTCGATGACATCGGTCATGTGCACGTCGTAGGAATCGAAACCCGCGCGCGTGAACACCGCCGCCATCTCGGTCTGACTGTTGACGCCCTGCTCGCGCAGGATCGCGACCGCCGGCCGCGCCCCGGTCGAGATGAACGGTGCCGCGACATCCTCATTTGGATCGAAGCTCAAACGCGCATGCAACCCCGGATCGCCCTCGTCCTCGAGCCGCGCGTATTCCTCGCGCGCGCAGTCCGGATCGTCGCGCATCTCCTGGAGGCGAAACGACGTCTCGCTCCAGCGCCGGTGCAAATGCAGGCGCGAGCCCTCATACACGATGCGCACGCCCGCCCGAACCTCAACGCCGGAGCCTGCAAGCGGCGCACCGATATCACGCGCCATGGTCAATAGCCCATGGCGCGCGAGAATGTCTCGCACTTCCGCTGCCCGCGCCGCCGCCACTTGCAGCACCACCCCTAATTCCTCGGCGAAGCAGGCGGCGATGGGATCCGGCACGTCGCCCAAATCAATCGCCAGGCCGCAATGAGCGGCGAACGCCATTTCGAGCAGAGTGATGAGCACGCCACCATCCGAGCGGTCGTGATAGGCGAGCAGCAAACCGTGATCCTTCAAATCGCGCACGGCTGCGAACAACGCGCGCAGCAGTTCGGGGCTGTCCAGATCCGCGGGCTCGCCGCCGCCTCTCGAATGCACCTGC
>Ga0209611_10000129_pt1 | contig 88880 bp, 66 predicted proteins | sample S1TSphgellanicum_3_FD_187693 | JGI IMG/M metagenome (GOLD analysis project Ga0209611, IMG submission 187693) | Host-associated microbial communities from peat moss isolated from Minnesota, USA - S1T2_Fc - Sphagnum magellanicum MG (SPAdes) (version 2) | ecosystem: Host-associated > Plants > Peat... | reverse complement strand
CACCTTGTGCACACTCATCAACCCCTATTCTAACACAAAGTTGTTAAACCCCCCTAATAACTTCACCACACTCACAAATTCCTAACCCAATTTTTAAATATTGAGACTACTAGCCATGGCCATGTCGATAGAGCTCACAGTGGGAAGGAGACAAAAGTGGGTCAAACACCTCTTAGTTTTCCTATTGTGTTCGTAGAAAACCAAGGAGGTTTCTCTTGCCTTGTAACTCGTTGGTAGGAGCTATGATCATCCAATATGTGAGAAACCTACATGTGGGGGTCTTTGATAGTGTATCTTAAAGCCAATTGTAGAATTGAAAGTGGTGCAAGGTTAGTCCACTAGTTACATAGCTAGTGCGCATAGGAATCGCATAGTGCCACATTGAGTAGAAGTGACTTTCCAAAGTAATGTTTGACCAACGTGTAGTGCTCCTGGATTTTCTCCCACTGGTCAAGCTAAGAAGGGGTGTTCTCAATTACATAACCAATCACATGAGAAATGGATTGAGCCCAGATGATTAATTTTACCATGTCTGTGAAAAGACTAAATCTTGTGTCATTCAAGGCTTCTCCAAATCTAGCCGCTAAAAATCCTTGACACTCCTAACTTGAAATGATGAGGTTCATGAGGTTAAGTAATTCCATATGTTTCTTCTAAATTAATTATATGTTAGAGGGCAAGAAAGTGAAACTGGCCTTCCATGCGGTGGTTGTAAACTATTGTGCAAATCTGGCTATGAACTCCATCATTCTCGATGCCACCATTTGCCTTGTAATAAGATCAATGTCTACATAGAAATACCTCCCAACCACCATCCTTGACTATAGTAGGGTTTCGAAACCTGTACCAATACCACCAAAGAGCTCTAATAATGTAATCCCTTTCTTAGGCAGTGTCTAAGTGATTAGCTAACAAAGTACTAGCTTAATCAATTCGCCATGGATCTCCATGTTCTCAAAACTAAATAGAGTTTTGACCAAGGGCTCATGGACTACTTTGAACCTTTGTAAAAACTCTAGTCCGTGTTGAATGTCAATAGGAACCACCCTCAAACTTTCAATAACTTGTGCGTAAGCTGTTTCCTTTTCATTTCCCTCTATCCATTCATGGCTAGCTTGTTGAATGTAGGAAATGGTGTGTGTTTCCTGAGCATACAATGGTGAGCCATAGGACTATGGTTCCCATGTAAATCAAGGGGTATGTATCCCAAGTGGTGGCCATCAGTCTCCTAATCCATTTGGTAGTACACATGCTTGAGTTAATTGTCAATTGTGAAACCAGGTGGAAACAAGGCCTCTTGCCCAATGAACACATCGTAATAAATGGCATTGATGACTAAACATCTGACATGTAGGCAAAGCTCCTAATCTATACTTTCATTGAAGTTAAGTGTAATAAAATCCGAACTCTCCCCAAATACCTCCTCTACGCTCCCACTAGCGGTGCAAATTTGCCACACAATTTCTGTAGTTTGGAGTCGAGCATACCCATCTTCTTAGCGAATTAAACTCTAAGAATCACTAGTTGGGCACTTGTATTAACAAGTACCACTCTGGGTGTATATCCTCCCACCTGGATTGTTGACTTAGTATTGTCAACAATGGCAACTTTGGTGGCGATGGAAGTTTTTTCACTAAGCACCACCTTCGAAAATGAGTGAAAGACTTTGTGGAGAGAATGGTTATCCACAATGCCTTTGCTGAGTAACAAATCCACAAGTGAAGTTTTCTCAGCTCCCTTTTGATATGTGTATGTAAAATTAGAGGTAGGAGAGCCCACTAATTTAACCATGCTAGAACTAATGACCAGATTACGAACGCCATTTGCAACATGTGAGTTAATCGAGTGATTCTCTAAGGTGTTGGATGGGACCCCTGTAGCATGTGGATCAGGGATTGTAGAGGAACTAATGTAGTGTTCAGGGTGTCTTTTAATACTGCAATTATGTACCTGATGTTTAGCTTTAAATCTTGAAAACTAAATAACAGTGTACTCACAAGCTTTTACGCCACTTCACACATTTGTAGTTGACATCCCATAAGCTGATCAATGGAAAATTGTGTGTTTTCCTAATGTACATGTACTCCTGGGACACAAAAATTTCATGCCTTAATAACTTGTGGTGTAGTAGTCTCCTCCCCCTTCCCAACAAGGTGCGTTCTTCTTCCATGTTGAGAGGATGAAAATATTGTGGCATGAATGCTCGAGCTCCTCTAGCCCTGGTAATAGGACTTGAACTAAATGCGAGTCTATTAGTCTAAATTACCTACCTAGTGGCACAAACTTTAAGTGCCACATTAGCTTCTTGTGTCGTAAACTAAGAAGGGTAAAAAGAAGTGGTAAATTCTAGTGTGAGACCAGAATTGTGTGCACTGGAAAAAACATACTCCACAACCATGGCATCATGTGAGAGGCCATAGAACAACCTAGGAGGTCCCTCCCGTGATCCTGAACCCTATACAAGTTAGGCATGAATCGCTGGTTGGGAAGACTTGCCTTTTAGATTAGCAAGTTGGGCCCTCAATGATTTGAATTCATTTTGCAGAGTTTGAACTTCAACGGCATGGGCTTGAAGCACCTCCCTCTCATCAACATTGTGTTCCTTTTTCCTAACATTCTTACTGGAATTACCCTTGGTGGGGAAAGCCTGAGTGGAAAGCTAAAGTGCCTTGGCTTTTGGTTGAGGGGTAGCGAAAGATGTTAAAAGATTTTGTTATGGTAATTGAAGTTGCTTCTGTTCCGAGAACTTGGCAAAACAAACAACTTTCTAATGTCCCTATATTCCACAATAATCACAAAAGAGATCCTCGGAAGGAATGTTGCATTCACTAGCTTTGTGGGCAAAATTGCCACAATCTTACAAGAAGGTAAGATGGGTGTAATCGAACGCACAACTTTAGCCCTTGAAGAAGAATGTGATGATCTAGTTGGCGTAGCTGGTGGAGGTTAAGGCCTTGAATGTGCTCGAGGCTTCATAGTACTAGCTTCATAGTGTGCATGAGCCGGTACCAACTTTTCAGAAATGTTGTACACATCTAACAAAGTATACGATTTTTCAAATTCTGCAAAAACCCATTGCAAAACCTACACATGGAGTGTTAGAGTAGCTTCCAATGAACAAATAAACTGATGGGCAACTTCCAGGTCTGTGATGCTTTGAGTATGTTCTTTAAACTTCAAAAGCCTCTGTTAAAGCATCTTGAGGGTTTCATCCTTTTGCCGAGAAAAGGTGGTGAGCTACAGAATTTTTTTAGAACTCTTAACCGGAAATTCCAGCTCAAAAATTCAAAAGAATTCCCCCACTAGATCAGCAAAAGCTAGTGCATCGATGGTGGGAGGAATGTTTATGGTAGCAACAATGAGTTGTTGAGGAAAAAGGTTTATTAAAATAAGTACTGGATTTGGATTATTGGGCACAGTCCCATGATGTGCAATAGCAGCTTGAAGTGCAGCTTGAGAGGTAATGGCAATGGTTGTGACATAAGCTAGATTGGGGATCCAGGTGACGCGCAAAATCCTCGAAAAATGTTGTTCGTAAACATCTAATGCCTCATAGTGCACATAACAGGCTAGTTGTTTGAATGCAAACGCCTCAATGTAATTAGTGCCATACTTGATTTCCAATTCACAAATCACAGTTGAGAAAGTTGTTTGAACTCCCTCAAAGAAATGATACCTAGCCTTCCGTTGAACTTCTCAATTCTCCCAGATGAATTATTGACCTCCATGGTGTATATAGGTGTAGAGGTCACAACTTGCAACTAAATATATGGTGATGGTGTGAAAGCAGGTGTGGCAGCAAGTGTATGCCACTAATTAACCCCTTCAAATGGACTCTAATGTACCATTGATGTAGTGTAACCTGAACTTAAATTCCTGGTAGGAGTTGTGCTAGATGACGGTGGCATTGTAAACGTTTGATGGTACCATTGTGAATATCGTGAGCTCAAAGAAATGGGCTCAAATGATTGTGTGTTACTTCGTAGCTGATACCTTAGTTTTCATTAAGCAGTGCTGCTCTCATCATCCAAGGACATGGTGTTGTCCCATGCCCCAAAATTTGGTAGCAATATAAAACACTAGCTACAAAGTTCTAACACAACGATGCAATTAAATGCAATTGTCATGGAACTAAAATGTGAAGTGCTTAAAACAACATATCTTAAGTAGCTTTCAGTTTCTGTAATCACCAGTGTTAAATGATGAAGTAGAAGAAGAAAGAATTTTATATTTGTGTATTAATAAGATTACGTAAGTGTATGTATTAATACAAAAATAACATAAATATATGTATTAATTATCATTTATATATATATATATATATATATATATATATATATAATAATGTCGATGGACGAAATGAAATTAGATGAACGAAACCGTGACGAATGAACGTCGACAAACGTCGATAGACATCAGACAGACAAATGTTGCACGGAAGTCCATGGACAGACGGTTGTGGACGGAAGTCCGTCCATGGATGTTTGTGGATCGATGGCACTATGGACGCCACAACGTTGCAGAGCGCCTATGAACTCCACAGAGATGGCAGATACGACTTAACGAATGCAACACTACAACGACGGCGTGCAACTCACGGCACTGTAGATCACATGGGAGCTTCACCTCCTCATGTGTCTCTACATGAGAGAAAGAGAGAGAGGATCTGCAACGAGTCACTAAAATGGTTTTTTTTTTTTTTTGTTAGATGCAAGCTTTTGCACCCTGGCTGCAAGCTACCATCTCTTGTGTCTGTCCCTACTGTGATGGGGGTGTACAAGTATGTGGAGGAGCTATGGAAGAAGAAATAGTCAAACGTACTGCGTTTTCTCCTCCGTGTGAAGTGCTGGGACTATAGGCAGTTGCCTAATATTGTACGTATCACACGTCGAATTCGACCTAATAAAGCTCTTCCCTTTTTAGCAACAACAACAACCTAGCATCATGAGGAATGCTTACTTTTGCAAGCAAGATTTTTACAACAACAATAGTAATAAAGTAGTCTCTAACAAGAAGAAGAGGAAATATGGATCTGGTAATGACAACAGGGAGTCTTCGTCTTTGCAGGAATGGCTGCAAACTGGTGTAGAAACAATGGATAATTGTCATCCTCTTCCTCCTATTCCAAGATGTTGGTTCTATTTCTAAAAGAAGGAAAAGTGCTGTTGTAATCGCCAAAACCAAATCCTTTTTATTGTAAAAATCTCTTGCGACGTCTTGTTGCTTCTACTTGTTGCCACTAAAAATCAATCCTCCTCGCAATAGCATAATAAAGAGAAAGAAAGAAACAAAAGACGAGAAGAAAGGAGAGTCTAAAAGGGAGATTTTGAACTTCTTGTAACAACAATGGCGACAGTGAAAGTGATTGTGGCGAGTGTGGCACATTTGTTGCATAGTTAAACCATACCAACATCAAGGGGAATGTTGTTATTGAAACAAGGAGCACCACTACACATGGCCGCTTCAGGTTTGCTGAAGTTGCATTAGTCCTCTTCAGCAACAGATTTGCACAGCAGTAAAAAACGATAGTAGGTGCAAGGCAAAAATTTGGTAGTGCGTCCTCTTATGCTGTAGCACGCACACGTGCATGCTTAGGTGAAGATTTTAGGTGATGGTACCCAAAACTTTACTATAGCTATGACGAACAAGTTGCAAGATGAACTTGGCGTCATAGTCGCTTCCTTCGCCCCTATTGGAGCCGTGGCAAAAGGAGGAACAGTCGGGGTTGCTACTGGAATTGCTCTTATTATGGAAGAAGAAACATCACGTATGCTACTACTAGTTCTCCTTATTTTTCTACTATAGCCACAACATGAACACATGAAAGGAGAAGTAGCATAACAACAACAATAACATCACCAACAAAAGAAACCCAAGAAACTCAAAAAAACCAAGAAAAATTTGCCGTTTTCAACATTAAGTGACAGAAAATAGTTTTTCTAGAATTAAATTGCAAAGAAGGAAAGAAAACATAATGTATGTAAACAGTGGTTATGTAATAGCCGTTGTGAGCATCTAGAAGTTTAATTTGATTATGGAAGAAACTTTCCTTAACCAAGGAATTCCAGAAAAACTAACAAGAGAAGGGAAGAGCTTGGCCTTTCATATAGCCGCCAACAAGTTGAAACCTTAAACAAGCCATAACCCTAAAACACCTAATAGCGTACAATAACCTAAGAACGTACATTAACCCTAAGAACGTACATTAACCTTAAAAGGCATGATTGGCATGCCCGTAACCGGCCACCATGTATGAGGCCATGCATACGAGCATGACAAATCAAAATGAACATACCAAGTTTAATTTTTAGTCAAATCAAACATAATCAATCATTCCAAACAAATGTACTTGATTCCGTAGTCATTTCAATCACAATATTACTAGAAAAAAAAAACATGTTTTTATAATAATTTCTTTTGATCCAAAGAGGTATCCATATAACCTATAACTTAATGAGGTTACATTGTCCACCACCAAAGAAACTACCTTTGTCGCCCCATATATGGTCAACCTAATTGCCTACCATAATGCCATCCCCCTAATTCTAACCATGCTCAATTATCATTTCTATAGTTGAAACATATGGTTTTACTTTCAAACACAATCTCGCATTCTCAAATTCTATATAAAAACAATAGAAAAAATTACAATCATGTAACAAAATTTCAAAGAGTTTGATGGCATGAATTCTTGACTTGATAACAAAAAATATCATTTCTCCAAATGAAATAAATAAGAAAGATATGACTTTGGCATCACTTCATCATGGCCTAACATGTGTTATGTCATTGATATTACTTAGGAATCTTCAAACATTTTCAAAAAATCAATTTATTTGATTGATCAAAGTCTCTTAGACAAGATGCACTTCCCAAGTTTATGTGAACCATGTTGCACAATCACACAATTGAGGAACAACACATAGACACATCCTTTTTGTATCATTGTCATCATGAATAGAAGGATCAATGCATATTATGAACTTTTACCACCATCAAGCAAAGAAGAATAATAAAAACACAAAGAAGCACCAAGAACAAGAAAAATAAGGAACAAAGATGTAAGATTTGGTCACAAAAATTACAATGTGATTTGAGCTCATTGGCATTCATGTGTCCTCTTTGAAAGTGGACAATCTCCTATGGCAAGTGAATGAATAGGGGAGGAAATGCATATCATGAGGTTCTAGAGCCTACGAAATGATCTCCATTAATTGTTTTGTGTGAACATAATGGATCAGCCAAAAATGAACTTTGCTCCGATTAAAGAAGGACATGAACAAACATAAGAAAGCTCTAGACTTGCTACATCTAAAGGAAAACAAGACAAGAAGAACGAAAGAAGAAAAATGAAGCACAAATTTATTTTTAAAACACACACTAGAAAAAATTTTAAATGCAAATGACAAGAAAATATCAAGCCAAACATGAACGTCCTCTTTTTCTCAATCCATGTTGACATGTTCTACACAATACATGACATTCTAGCATGAAATCTAAACTGTGAGATTATGAAGAAAAACATCGTCACAAACAACATGTGATATTTCATAAACAAAGGGGTATTAAAGATAGGGTGGTGTGATTACCACCATTGTGGTAATGAATTATTTCCTTCCACCTTAAAAATATGCCAAGGAATTTGTAATTATGTTTTTTTGTTGCATTTTTTTTTCTTAGCTTTGAAGATTAATCAAAGAATGAAAGAAATATAGACTTCTAAATCTAATGACTAATTAGAAGTTGTGATGCACTTTGCTTCTATAAGAAACATGTGGATGTTTGTTCGCAAGATTACACAAAACACAATATTTCAAAACCAATGCAAATGGTCAAGGTTCTATATTGTGAACCATTGTATCACCACTCTTCATAATGCATAATCATGGAAACAATACTCAACTAGAAAATGAAGTACATGGGGTTCGACAACTTAAATGTTGAATTTCTAATTATAGGTATAATTAGACCATTCCATTGGTCACCCAAAGAGGCCTAGACACAATAGCCTTTTTCTTGAAGTTTTAAATGCATATTTATTTTATAAGTTGCAACATGAATCCCCTCATCCTCTAGAGACCTACAAGTAAACAAGGACATATATAATGCAAAAAAGATGTTTCAATAATTATCAATGTTGAAAAAGACCTTCAAATTTTCTTTTCGTCACCACAATTAAGGCCAAAAAGGAAATTCACATATCTTTGGACAATCTATGATTTCCTTCTTGTATAATCAACACTTTTCTGACCTTGTAAGTACCAATGCATTGTTATTTATTATCACTGTGTTTTGATGATTCATGAATCTTTCATTTGAAAAAAAACCAGATGCTTGATCTTTCATCTTGACTATCCAAGAAAGTGAAGATAAAGGTATATGCATTAATGAGTGACTTAGTTTTGGACAAAAAAGTAGTCCACAAAAAGTCCATGTTATAGTGTAAAATTGAATTTTTAATCTGGTAACATTGGTTAAATTATAATAAAGTCCATGTATGAAAAAAAATTAAGTCCATATTAATGGAAGCCCACTTAGATACCTCAAAAACCTTGGTTTTGGTCAAAATAAAATTCAAATCAAATAAAATATATAACAATTAAGGACTTATGAAAATAAGGGCCAATTTTGAGAAAATAAAAATCCAATACTATGAAATGGTTAAAGTTTTCAAGACAAGGTTTTCAAATATGAATTTTTTAAATAACAAAATTTGACATACTTAATCACTCCAAATCATTTGGTTTGGAATTCTATGTCAACATCATAATTTTATAAACCTCCAGTCAACATACCAATCCTTATTTTTTAGTTTAAAAAGTCCATAGGTAAAAGTGAGTGAATGTTTTTTCAAGAAATGATTATACATATGTTTTCATAGTCAAGTTGATAATTTAAAACCAAGTCCCAATTGGAAAATTTGACACTATATGTTTTGCTAAGAGGCAATAAAACAAGATGGGTATTACCAAAACCAAAAAATGTGACAAAAGTGAGCCACTCATTTGTGCATCTACCCATAAAAGAACCCCTCATTTGACATTAGAAATGAGCTCCAAATTTTCTCATGCATTTGCACTAATCTTGTTTTTAGTTTAGAATCAATTTCAAAAATGTCATATACCATATGATGAAAGAGGTTGTGGGTAGTGATGTTGTGTTGCCTCTTTGTCCATCCTATCATCAAAATTATTCCCCATTTGCCTTCTTGGAGTTCTTTGTAAAGCCTCAGCACAAAAAGAATTACTAGATCTATCCCCTCTTGCATCCATTCATTATAAATTGCACGAATAAATACTCACATATGTGAAGACCACCATGAAAATCACTATGTGAATTTCATAAATACACGAGCAATAATGGACAATTTTCTTACTATGCATACTAATGGCGATGTATTTCTTCATGCCCATATCGGTGTTGTTGGTAATAAGGAAGATTGGAAAAAGTTGTTTCATCTATGTCAAAGATGACAACATCCAACCCATCACTATGAGGCACCACATCAAAAAGATAGTGTGACATTGAATTACAACAACACCTTTTACATCCACATCATACTACCCATGATTCATGTAGTGAGCCACCATGCCTTTACATTCTTATGGTACCTCTAGCCATCCTTGCAACACCATGGATACATAGTGGTCACCTAAACAACAATGTGGAGGGAAAAAATAATCAAGCACATGAGTCAAGAACAACTGACACATATGAATAGTTAAAAATATTCGCACCAACATTTCACTCCCTAACATGGAAAGACTACAACAAAAGCTTGGCATGTGAGCTTGCTTTCATGTGATTTAGGACTCTCATATAGATCAAATCTTAGTTTAAGACCAATGAAAGAAAAAGCTAGATCTAGCATTAGGGTTTTTGCAAAATATAAAACTTGTAAAAGTTGGCTTGGTTTTTATATCAAAACCATAATTTAAGTCATGAATGATGTGACGTAAAAGCCCACCAAAATAAAGTTTTAAGAATTAACTCTACTTTTGTTTGTTCATATTGGCTAAAAAAGCAAATCATTGGTTGATAAAGGAAAGAAGCAATGGATGACAATAGACAAATTAATGCTTCAATACAACCCCAATGTTTGGTTTTTGTGAAAAAATTCTTTTACCATAGAATACAATGGATAATCTTTTGTCTATAACAAGCTTGAAAAACCCTTGGATTATAGTGAACATGCATTTGCATATTTTCCATGAATTATTTTGTTTCAAGAGGTTTTCTAATTCCAAAATTAGATGTCATTCCATGTCAAAGATTTAGTTATTCATGACATGTCAATAAGAAACAAGGCCTTGATTCTAGCCCCAATTAAGCTTTTTGACCTGCTATAATTTGCCATGTACCATCCATTATCCTCCAATATTATTTACATGACACCACTAAATGGGTGTCAATTAACCCTATCATAATCTCATTCATGAATAATCATTTCTACCAATGTGAACTTGTTACATATTTAATGTTGGACTTGTTAAAGGACGGTCCTTCGACCAAAAATTGAACTTGTGAAATCCATTAAAAGCCACAAAGCCCACAATTTGATACGATCATCAAATTTACCGTTCTGCAAAACAAGACCTCAAATCATCATATAATTAATCATGTATAGTAGTTCAAACTTCATTTAGGGGAGTATTCATGTCTTGCACATAATAAATACTTGATCAAATTTTTTAAAGGTGAGCAAAATATCAGATTCATCATACTCGATGTGCCCCTTCCTCCACTATCTTCTCAATCTAGTCCAAGGAACTGATCATCACAAGAACATCAAGGTCAAATCTACCAAAAAAACCAATGTGTTTAAGATGAAAATACAAAAAAATGCCCAATGAATATGCTTTCAAACTACTAAAACAACCATTTGATAAATGGGGGAAAACAATGTAGACTTTGATGAAAACATAATACCTTGATGATAATGAAAATCAACACATAAAACTACATAACATCATGAAAACAAGAATCAAAGTAGTTGTAAAAAAAATTAGACTCGTTGGTTAACATGAACTTCAACTAATAATTTAATCAACAAAATCAAATAACAAAAAAATATCTATCATAATTAGACTTTGTTGCCAATCTATGGGACATGCTTCCCAAATGTGTTCATCACATATCCACAATTAAATGAACAATAGAGCAAAGAAGACCTTTGGGGTACCCCATAATGTTGTTGTGAATTGCATAATAACACATGGCAACACAACACATGTAACCATTCACCTCAACTTTGGGTCGTGTTCTTGCAATTGTACAACTTGTAGGCAAAATATACAACATTTTGTTTCTAAATATGATGATTTAATTTACAGAGTCATTGAATATGCAAGTTGGTGACATGCCCATTGATCATGGATAGTTATTTTTATGGACACTAACTATGTGATTCACATCATGGATTTTAATACACATACTACAAGTTAAAACATTGAAAGAAAAACATGACAAACCATACATGCCATCCATGAATGCTACATGGGAAACTTACAACAATACCTAGGACTTTATTGAAGAAGAAAATGTATAAGAAGTTGCCACTAATTTGTAACACATCCATGCTAGTGAAATAATCAAAGGTCAACTTTTGAACTACTCAAAATAGACAATAGAGGTAGCATCATTGACAACTCCTTCCTCAAATATAAGGTTGTACATCAAAGGTGTGTCGTCTTTGCTAAGAACTTGTAATCAACCCCCATAAAGAATAGAAGTGAAGAAATTTGAATAACATATAATCGTTAATTCTACATATATGTCATTTGGAGGATTTGTGGAAAAGTATTGAGGATGGATGGACCTCTCTAGACCTACTTGCAATTTACATACTACGTTTGTTGCAGAGAAGATGGTCCCAAAAGTTAATATATCAACATCCAAAATGTCAATTGTGTTAAGGCAAAGGTTTTGTTGGAGTGTGAAATGTGTTAACAACAGATATATCCTTCAACACAAATGTTTCTATGAGATTAAATGCACACCTTATTTTTGAGGTGCAATAAGAGCTAAAGGAAACATAATTAAATAATCCTACATAAGTAGCTTTTTAAGCCATAACTTAAGAAACACAAAATTGCAACTTGCAACCCCACAAAGACTTCAACGTTGCAATTAGCATAACAAAAAACAATGTTTTTGTGCATATATCCCTACAAGACTTGTTGTGGTTTCTTTAAAATGGAGAAGTGTCATCTAGGAGGAAGATAAAGAGTTTAATGGGATAGTACATACTTGCTAAAATGATGGCAAAAGAAATGAAGACACCAACCATTCCAAAATGCATGATTGCCACAAAGTTTTGGAAGAATTGCTTTTTCTTAATTTGAAATCTATCACAACAAACACCTTTTCAAGCCATTGTTTCAACAACATGCATAACACAACATTTTAGAGGTTACTAAAAAACAAGGGCAATCATGCAAACTAAGCACTACCCATGCAAATAAGGTTACTTCAAAAAGGACTTGTTTAGTACACTTCCAAAACCAGTACAAAAGTCCACAAAACACACTATGCTTTATACCATCAAAACCTTAAAGTTGCAACATGAAAACCAAATCCTTAAATCTAGTTTTTCTTCATCAATTCTTCCCTTCATGGCCATGGTAATGCACCATGAGGTGCAACAGTCATTAATCACTGAACAAAGTGATAATCTCATGGAGAATCAAATAGGAATGTGGAATATCATCATTAGCAATAGGTGAAAGAGAGAAGCTTTGGCAAGAATTCCTTCCAGATCCTTTATTCCTTTTAGATCCTTTGCAATGGTGGGATTGTAGGTTGGAAAAAATGACTATAAGATGTATAGATTTCAAGCATAAGAAGAAGACACAAGAAGCATTGTGGCGACTATTGTGTTGTTGTAACAATAGTTGGACATCTTTGCATGGAATATAAAGTTTGCAAGGTTTGTCAAGGTTGGGCAACATGAGAAGGCAACAGAGCTTTACTAAAAATTGTTGCCAAATTAGGGATGTGAAGTTGTAAAATGGTTAGACAAATGCTACTTTAATTATTCACACATGTCATTTTCCTCTTCCTTTTTAGCAACAAAAAACAAAATATGTTTGTTGTTTTGAGCAACACACAAGAAATTTTTGTGATAACAACTTGAACTTTGAATCATGGGGCAACTTTTGAACATCACATACATTCAAGAAAATAAAGTTAAAAGAAAAGGTAGTTGCAAATCACACCTACTTCTTGCCCTACTTCAAGAGACCCATTTTGTTGAATACATGTTCGAGTTCTATGATTTGGAAAAATGCCAACTAATTCTGCAAAACCCCATTTCAACAACATGTGTCATGAACTTATTGTGAGACAAAGTGCAAAAGACTTGATTGACGGATGAATCCTCCCTTCAAACATATGGGTGCACCCCAAACCCACCCATCAAATGGATGGGTGGACCTTAAAGTTACAAATGCGCATCCACTAGCTTGGGGCAATAAAATAAAAATTCCCAAAAGTTTTGAGGTTTTGAAAGATAGGTCTCATAAATGACATCCCATGATAACCTATGCCAAAATAGGTAATTAGACATATACTAATTTTTTATAATAATATATATTTTTATCCCAACATCCATGCATGATGTTGATCCACTTTCATTCATAATACATGAAAATTGTCTATCACCATTCACTTTTAATCCACAACATGCATTTAGGAAGGTGTTCGACCAAGGTTCCTTAGTTGATGAACCATATAGAAAGTTCCTTGAGTTAAGTGTCAAATTGGAATATACAAAAAATAATTTCCTCATTACCTTCAATCTATTCAACACAAACACAACTTATTCCATAATCTTTTCATGTATTGAAGTTAGGCATTTACACCCACGAGTTTTTGTTAAGGTTTCTTACTTTTTAATAATGTAAATCTTGCAATGATTTTTTTGTGATGAAAATTTTGCCATTTTGCTAAAAACAAAAGGTCTCAAGCAACATGGTCAAGGAAACTTTTGAAAATTTCCAAAAAAATCATTACATTTCCAGGATGAAAGTTACGAAGTGCCCAAGATTTTTAGAGGATTTGGGAAGATTTTTAGCTTTCTTCTTTTGAAATCTCCATATATAGCTAAGTGGTCTGCCAACATGTAATAGGATTCCAAGATTTGGCTAAACCCTCTTGTGGCTGATGACCACTTTTGGAGCAACATGAGAGAACTGAAAAAAAAGAAAACACTGAGTTCTTGATCTACTATTAACATTCTGAATATCAGAACATACCAATGAAAAACCATGGACTGCATTTACTTCATCCTTCCATAGTACATGCTCAATGGCGTGGGAGCTTCAAAACCAGATGCTCCAACAAATGTGGTGGTTCTAAAGAGCACAAAAAACAAATATGTGCATAATACAACATAACCTACGGGTTTGACTTTTGCATCCTATACATATCTAGATTTTGCTATATGAACTTGATGTTAATATGGACCTTTGACATTCTTTATATATGAAAACAGTAGGAGTTGTCAGGCTAGATGTTTTAAATAGCAGAAGGAAAAGGATGGGGCATACAAACATTGGAGGATATTCAAGTTGGTAATTTTGTATTTGGTTATGTGGCCAATTACAACAAAGCATATCTTGAATGAGAAAAATATGCCTATAGTGCATGGTTTTGGATGCAGATGAAGTTCTATAGAACTGGCAAGATGATGACGAAGGCTCGTGGCTGAGTGAAACCATATATTACAGTATTGCCAAATTTGTAAATCATCAATGTCATGATGCTAACTTGCTTCACGGATGTGCATGCCATGGAGATGCACACACCTTAGGAGCTTACATGTAATGCACATACCAAGTAGGAACTTTTCATAATGGCAATTTGTTTGCTGCAAGCCTAAGGATATTACAATCAATAACCACAATTTAACACATTGGGGAATTTGCAAGCAAGAATGGATCAATTTTGACAAGTTTAAAAACTTAAAATATTTTACATCAATGTATCTGGACACTGCCAAAAGTGTAAATAGCTTGGATGTCCAAGCTTGAGACAAATAATCATCTTTTCCCCAAAGAGAAGTTAATGGCCACTTTTTAATACATCCTAAACTACATTGTTTGTGAACAAAATTATGGGAATTCAACAAAAATCCTGTTATAAAATTCTTCGCGGATTTCCTCAATTCTTGTAATTCTAAGAGCCTTTAAAACTTTCATGGCACATTGAAAATGTTTGAAAACCTTTATTTTGAATTACTAATGCATTTCTCAAATTTGGAGGAAAAATATTGTTATTCATTAAAGACTATGATTATAATGAGTCCATTTACAACTTTTCAATGCAGTGTTTTTTTTATTGGCGAATTTTTGCAAAAATTCGACCTGAAAAATATGATTTCAACCAATACAAAGGATTTTTCATGGGAAAAATGGTACAAATTCGCCAAATTTCAAAAAAAATAAATTCAAATCGCCAGATCTCTACAATAAGTTCCAGTAGGTAGCCAAGAATATAGAAGGATCCTGGTTTTTTTCTACTTTCATATCTGGCATGTAGCCAGAATTGGCTAAAATAGTTTCGGGATGGTCACCACCTTGGCTACATCACAAAATCCTTAAAAAAAAAACCCTGTTTCAATGTATTGACATGAAAAGTTGTGCATATTTATAGGCCTTCTAGTTGATGTAAAACATTAATTTTCAAATAATTTCACAATTGCACATATTGTCTTATCATATATGAATCCTTTTTCATAAATTTCAAAAACTATTTGAACTGGGACACCTTATAATTCCTAAGGGTACAAAAAGAAATGTAATCTGGAGTCCATGTATGGATACTTTAACTTGCAAACACGCAGTGAAGGAGTCACACCCTATTATAGCAATGGGTGCAACCTAGGGACCTTCAGGGACCTTTTTGCACTCGTGCTTCCCCAAGCTAATTTGTTTTGTGTTCATAAACCTCTATAAAAATAGTCCCTTCAAAAGCTTGATCACATGGTATAAATCAATTCTAAATCTATTCTAATTCCTTTATATCCAACTCCTCTACAAGACACATAGTCATACATGTATTATATATCTAGGTTCAACCACATGTATCATCAGTCCAATATGTTCTGTACAAGTCCTGCTGAATGTGGCCCATAGTTGTGTTATGGCAATGGGTGTAGTAGTTGCAGATGAGCTTGGGGTCAAGTCTAATTACAACATTGTCAGACCTAGGACATTATGGGTAGAGTTTCAACCTAGGGTTTATACCTTTCCTATGGGTTAAGAATTTGTTGCTCACTACCACATAGAACTATGCATCTATCTTCTCTAACTTTTACTAAGCTGGAACAACTTTTGATTTGAGTTGTTCAGATCATAGAGTGCAAATGTCATTAGATACAATGACCAGCAAGTGACACATTAATTTGGTGTGACCATTTTTAATAACCAAGAACCCATGAAAGCTATTTCAAATGTAATAAGATTGATGAACAAAACATAGGGACACATATTTGTACTTTGTATGTGGTTATACTCTTGAAAAGTACAGTATGTAAATCTGGTGTTTTAAAACAAGCATATGTCAACACTAAACATTAATATGTCCAAAGAACACAGGATATACATATTGAAGTATTTAGGAAGACATACTGTCATTCCAATCAAAGATCATGCACCACAAGATTCCTTGCCACAAGTGTCTTGAAAATTGGATTCATCCCCTGGTTTGAGACGCATATCTGATTGCAAATACATGGGTAAGGACACTATATATAACTGAGGCCCCAATTCCCTGGTGCACATGTTTGTTAAAGTATCTACACAGTGCAACTTCAAACATTATACATTAATACACAACTATGGTAATCTCCACTTGTGACAACACAATAATAACCACCGGGTCTCAAGAAGCCTGAGGAAGAACAAATTGGTCAAAGACAAAATTGTAGACTTCACAAAGGAGTAAAAAAGCAAAATGATTGTGGTTCAACCCATCAAGTGCAGGTCCATTGGTGAAGTCCCTGGCACCAGGATGAGTCCTGCTTCAAAACCAGGAAGTGGGTCAGGCTTGGCTCAATGGCATGCCTGGTAAGTCTTGCAGCTCTCCTCTCCTGAAGACAGGAAGGAAATCCTGGTAGTCTAACCAAGCCAGTGCAATGTTACATACCAGCCCACAATAGACTTGACTGTTAGCTATCTGGGAGCTTTTGAAAGTCCTTCTGTTCCCCATCCGTACCCTGCACTGTATCGCATAAGAGGATAACAAGTGTCAAATTTCATAGATCCTCTATCACACCAGACAAACAGCAATCAATGATATTACTTACAAAAGAGATGCAGGTTCAGGAGGGAGAGCAGTTTCATTTTGCTGTTGTAATGACACCCAGACATCATTTCTTCCCCACAATATATAATATGCTGTATATATATAAGAAGTCTGAGATGCATCATGTCAGTAGCCAATATGCATCACCATATCACATTATAGATTCTGTACAATACTTCAGAATTAGCATGCATAATATGGAAATTAGAGTCAATGTCTGATATGCATCACATGGTCGCACAAGAAGTGCCCAAATTCAAGCAAAAACCATGGTAAGATTATCAGGACCTATTGTTTCCCAGTGTGGCTGGAAAATAATATAACCACTGAACAAAGTTGACATGGCTCAATTTTAAAAGATGAAAAGACTGCCACAGTAGAACAGATTTGGTCCTCACTAAAAGATGCTAGACAAGTAAACAAACAATGTCCAAGCACAGGCATACCTGTTGGCAGTGGTTGTGATACAGCTGGTATTGACCTCCCCACTGGATTTACCCTAATCCTGCAAGGAATCAAGTACATTACTGGAACTACATACTAAAAAAATTAGAATAAAAAAGCCCACAAGGTTCCACTTCCATTAAGTCATTGGAAATCACTTGATTCAGAACTTCCTGCCCTGTTTTTTCCTTTGAAACAAGTTGTCTTGAAACCAAGCAGGTCACAAACAACTTCAAGAATTTGATGTAAATAAAACTTACTTGTTGTGAATATTAACATACTCATCTGTTTCATCCAGAATTTCCTCCTGAAATCAACAACCCAGAATCAATCAGAAATCTAGATCACATAATAATTGACACATTGATCCCAGGTTTCCTGGTAATTTTCACAAGAGAAAAAAGGTGACAATATGCCTAACTGTGATAAACCAGGAGCGCTATTTGCAGAAGATCATGAGCTCTTTATTGAGCAACCCTCTAGTCCTCTTTAACAGAATCTTTAGAGGGTGGCCTTTCATTCTTCAGAAGGACAATAAGACTGGCCATCTGAGAGACAAATAACTCTTTACAACTACAAAGCCTCAAAAACCTGTAAAATTGACTATTGATAATTCCCAACTTAGCAGTAATTGATATATTGGAATGAACATTAGGCATACAAACCATTTCAATACCTGCAAACACTGGTTGAGAACAATTGTCAAAAATATCACAGGACATACCTTGAGGACTTTGTTTCACAGCTAGATCCAAGAAGTTACAAGAGCTCTCAGTAAGATTCAATTTAGATAAAACAATATAGAAGACAGATTCAACCAACCTGCAAGAGTTCCTCAATGAGATCCTCCATGGTTATGATTCCAACCACTTCCTCATCATTTGGAAAGCTATTCAGTGTTTCATCCCCTATCTCCAACACATTGCGAGCTCCAGTTTGCTCCCACTTCTTGGTGCGCTGGCCAAGAAGTTGGCCACCAGTATTTTCCTCATCTAACTTAATAACTGGAGCTTTGCTGAAGGGAGAGGCAGAATTTGCTGATACAACATGGGTAGGCAAAAGACCACCATGATCACTGATTACCCCTCGATTTTCTACATGTAGCCTTCGCACTGCATCTTTTTCAAAACCATAAGAACTGTGTTAGAGAGAAAAATGTACAACTATTACACCCTGTTGAAGCCTACAGAAAATTTGCAAAATCTGTCGAAACCTTTTCCTAAACAGGAGTTCAAAAATGCAAAGCCAAAGACAGACTATTTCTGTCCACAAGTAAGACAATGGAAGTGAGAGGTCTGAGCCAATACTCTTAGTGGACTTTGATTCAAATTTTTTTGGTGGCTGTCTTTCATCCACCTTCAACTGCTCTGAGTTTTGTTTGACAGATTCAACCTTCTCCTTGTTGCACTTGACAACAACAGCCATATGACTGTGTCCTTTCTGAAAATCGTTCAAGATATCATAAAGTGGCACCCCCTCTGCTACCCTGATCAATACACAAACAAACTTCAAATTGATGCATATATCTAGAGCTGGACAAAATTCGGATTACTTATAAAACTCATGTGCTGTAGGCAAGGTTGATGGGTTTTCAGCACTAGCTGCATAACCACCTAGTAAAACTCCAGATAAATGATTCTTAAGTTCAATTTCTTGTGCTAAATCATAACATTTACTTCACATCACAGATCCATTTGGAAATCTTGCAGGTGCTTTCACCAAGATGGCAGACCCATGCATAACCATCCATACTCACCACCTCAGATTCTTTCCACAGTTTCAGGAAACTTGGAAAGAAAGACTAATTACTACCAGCACCAAATTGCAAAATCTATGATTCAACATATGTATCTCTGCCTAGTAATGCCTTTACTTCATACATACTTGACTGCACCAGAACTCTTAGGCTCTCAATTCCTTGCTTTCAGTTCCACATTGATCAAAGATTTGTGATGTTGCTAATGTAACAGTCTCTAGAAATGAGGTAACTGACGCTTGTAAGTTCTATACTGTTCACAAAGTTCCCACTGAAAAATTCTCTTGTAAAGTTTACTGCAGTTGAATGCACTGTAGTAACTACTAGTTCCAATTTGGCCACCCAGGAAAAGGCAATACAGAAGAGCATGTGGCCTAATTCATTCCTCCAATGGGTGCCAAAATAAGGCAAACACATAAATGGCACTAGCAACAGGGACACGATCTGTTCCTATACCCCAGATACATGCACAACCTGTTTCAATCAAAAATCTCAAGGAATTGTTCTTACTAAATGCCAACTGACTTCAATTGTAGATGTTAAAGAAGGGTTAGAGATGCCACCTGGGAATCTTTCGAATTGTACAGTTTCTTACAGGTGTCTCATCTTGAGGAAGAAGAGTCAGCAAATTCTTCACCTGGAAAGTGTACCATGAGTCAGTCAACTTTGTCAAAATAAAATGCTGGCATCAGCTGTATTTCACATTCCAACTTTGCAGGGCAGCAGGTTAGGTTGTCTTAGGGCTATCTGCAATTTGAGCTGCTTACACTCCTAATGACAAAACAACATGGCATCTTCCTTATGCTTCTGTATCCAAGAAGTTGATGGTGGTCACCCACTTTTTGAATCCAACTTGATGCACACATCATGTAATGCCTTACTTAGATGTATTCAACATGCCAAGCTGTAACTTGAATTCCTTATTGCAGATGAAAAAGACAAGTGACCTACCAGAACAAGGCCTACTATATTAGTCACACTTCCAGCATATACCGGAATGCGACTATGACCTTTTGCCATTATCATCTGCATCATCGCACTGCAATAAACCAAAACCTGGGATCAGAGAGCCAATTCTGTAAAAGCACTGGAAGCTCAACATAACCTACATTGCAGAAGACCTGTTTTCTTATTTCAAAACATAAAGAACCTTCCATTTGAAAAAAAACTTTGCAAGTACTGAGAACTTCTCAATGCTTACAATTTAAAGGAACCTGAAAAGAATTTGGAGATGAATCTATTATAAGGAACTGGATATTTCAGATCTGACCAGAAAACCAGAAACCATCAGCAACCATGAAAAAGAGGGAATCCCACCCTAAAGAAAAGAGAAAAACAGACCACAAAACAGAACTAATGAGTGGTTTGAACGACAGCATTGGTCATACACATGTTCAGGGACCTTCAACGGCAATATGAATGGCATTGGCCACATACCATATCATCCCCACTGACTTCATCAGTTCCCAGCAATGGGTGCAGGTTAATGTCAAATATTAACCAACATAACAAGTTTCTGTCCCTAGACCAACAGTCAAGGGGAAATTCAGCCATGGCTAGCTCAAGAAAAGAATACCAAAAGACCTTGAGAAAACAGACTGACATAGAAAGAGGAAAAGGCCAGAAAAGAAAAACCCCAACAAAATATGAAAAAGCAAAGAAAACAGAGAGATGAAGGACATTGAGGCAAATTTTGCAGCAAAAAAGCATCAGTTGGAGAATCTGCGAAAGAAAAAACTTCCTTTACAAGGTGTTTCTTCCTGTACAAGGTGGCATATAGAAACATTATTCACCCAAATACTGGGTGCATAAGTTTTACCTAGGATGTATGTTCCATCACATGCAAAATTAATTTATGAAGGATATTTGCTTGGCTGTATTGGAAAACATACACTATTTCCCACAAGGTAGCATGGCAGTTTTCTCCCTAATATTTCTGGGAACCTATCAACAAGTACTTCTAGATCACCTAGGAGAGATATTGAAACCACATAGCCACCACCTGAGAAGCTAGTCTCCATACCCACCAGTTCAATAGACCAGTTTTGTGGATACTTCAACAAACCTTACTATCAGATGGAGGATGAAATGGATTTACTTTGGAGTGGAACAAGTGGTTATTTGTTGTAAACCACTGCCAGCCAGTTTCATGCCTGCAAGTAAACATTATAGTCTGGGAAATAAATGGTAATGACCTCATTCCCAACTGAACATGGCAAGGGACATTATGCAACATTAGCAACGGTGAGCACATAATGAAACAAAACTCATCACAGGACAAGAAGCATCATTGTCTTTGTGAGAAACAACTTTATGATTACATACAGGTCAAGCTTTGAATTCACATCCAGTGCAAATACGTCTTCAATTGGAGTCATTGCTTGAGAAGCTGTCTTAGATGTCAGCTCCAAAGCTCCAGCAATAATTGTAGTCTCATCATATGTCAATTCTCCTCCTTTTCCAGCCTGCATTTGAACTGATCAATTCATGCACCAAAGCTTGACTTTTGCATCCTTCCTCACAGAATGCCACCTTTCTAGATGCAATGAACAAGTTTAAGAGATGTGTTTGAGTACAACCAGGAAGACCATCATGCACAACATTTAATTTATTGTAACAACACCCCTGCCAGCAGCAATACATCACCTCTACTAAGATGGGAGAAAAACTCCCCACATAGGACAGCAACCATCGAAAAGAACATTTGGATGATATTGAACAGCTGAAATGCTATAATCGACAAGAATCATGCAAACAATGTTGATTGATATCTGCATGTTATGGGTGAGAATGTGCAACCACTATCCTGAGCTCCTCCTTGCTCTTTGACTAAACATATAGTCAACAGCTGTCCTTTGAATTAGCAAAAAGTAGAAGCCTTGGTGAGACATTCTTAACAAAATTTTGTTCACTACAAATTTCACACTTTCTTTAATTTTTGGTCAGTGAATCTAAGGTTTCTCTAGATTCAATCTGGAGATTGAGAAATTTAATTAAGTCAAAGACTGTTAATACAATGTCAGGGATCCAAAAAATTTGGAAGACATGTTCAGTTTGTGTAACTCAGTGAACTCAGGTTATTGACTGCAGGCAAAATAGTTCTACAGAAGCAAACACACTTCAAATGGGGTACTAATGAAATTTCCAACTGGCAAAGAAAAGGAAGAAAATTCTCTCTCATATACGCTAAGACCCACTCCCATATATTCTGTTTCAAAATGAGTGTTCTTGTAGTGTTCAAACAATTAGTGCAATTCCAAAGTACATAACTGCATAAAGTGAACAAAGTTTTAGGGAATTCTCACCGCATTTCCATGCATATCCACTAGAGTCTTCAACTCAGCTCGTCGGAAAAGAGGGTCATGTCCTTTTCCAAGAATCAAATCTAAGAGCTGTACAAGTATTAAAAACACTCATCAGTCCTCTCTGGTAGTAAACAGCTTGGGGAAGTTTTACACTGACTGATTACTATTTTCAACAACATTGGGTTTAGAGTTTAGGGTTTAGGGTTTAGGGTTTAGGATCACATCCCTGAATTCAAATTTGTTTCTTTAGATATTGAGAATGTTGATCATAGATGGAACTCAGGAAAAGTCACAAAGTATCTTGAGTTACAGAAAGACAGGTTATACAGTTATACAGTTGCTAATGCATTTGACCACAACCACCCTAATACTGCACCTAAACCCTGCTAATAATATTCCAGATGTCCTATGTGACCATCTGGGTCAACAGATGGAGCTAAATCTTACCTTGCTGATTGGATATGCAACTGGGAAGAAGATAACAAGAAGTACACGGACCACTGGTGCCATAGCAGAACCAACAGCCAACCCAAATCTGGAGCAAATTGCCTGAGGTGCAATCTGAAATCATCCCCGAACAGCCAGAACAATTCTTTCAATGAAGTGGACATCACCAGAAGAAGTTACAAAGTATGGCAGGAAAATGCAGACAGTGGAAAAGTAGATGGCTGAATGCAACACATCCCTGTTGGGAAGTGGTTCTCAGTTACTCTAGCTCTGGCTGGGATTATACATTTATGCTTCCCTAAGGCTGGTATCTTATGACAAGCCAATTCCATGGCCCATCCTACAGTCCAGAAAGATTTCCACCACTGTTTCATTTACTACCCTCTGAAATCCTTAAAAATTCCTCCCAGCATCCAATTGGGTATCTTAGGGTCAGGTCACATCTAAGTTGCTCAATCACCATTTTCTGGAATCTAGTGATGGAGTAGTGTCCACATGTGAGATAACAATAACTACCGGACCACCCAACTTGAGAGATTCCATAGTTTTTGAGTGGGTCCTTCCCCACCCCCCCTCCCACTGGATTTGAGCAGTTCAACTTTTGCACATTCACTCACAGGTGGCAGTCATGAAACTGGTTATTGCCAGTTAGCTTATTTATTACAAGTTTTATCATTTGGTCTACTGGAGGCTCATTACATAGGGTTTACCATTTGTGGACTATAGAAGGATTTCATTCTGACCTAGTGGTTCATTGCACATATGAATGCTACTCCACTAATTTTTTACTATTCTCCAATAGTTTGACTAGCAAAACCTCCACAAAATAGTGATCGAGCAGCTTACATGTGACCTGACCCTTAGAATACTCTAACTTTCTAAGGCAGGAAAAATGTACACAACAAAAATCTTGGGACAAATTGAAAAACATACCTCTCCAAACATGAGAATCAATGTCACTGAAATGAGAATCGCACCCCATGTGTTCAAAAGAGAATTCAGAAATATAGGGAGTGCCTGATTAGACAATGACATTAACATAAAATCAGAAACATCAAGTCTCATAATAGACTGCTTGTGCATGGTGAGGTGGCCATTCTGGAAGATTACAGAGTCAGTACACCAGATTGCAAACTTGGCAGTGTATAACTCTCTGGAGATTAGGAACTGATGTGGACAAATGATGACCATACCTCCATTGCAAGTGCATTCCCTATCAACAAGGTGCAAAGTAGCAGATGCTGGTTCTTGACCACCGGTAAAATTTTACCTGCAACAACAAAATCCAGACAGCTATAACTTGATGATGATGATGCGACAAAACGAGTGCAAAATTTATAATTAACAAGCATTCTAGTTCGAGACACCTCATTAGCTTGACCAAAAGTTCCAGACTCTTCATCATCTTCTCTGTGAGGCCTTTTTCCTCCAGACTCCATAAGCATGCACAAATGTGCGTTTTCTCCAACATACAAGATAGTATATTGCAGAAATGTGAACACACTACTTTCTCGTTTTGAAAATTCGATCCAAAACTCCGGCACAACAATCAATCAAACCGAAAAATAAATGTGGCGCATCTGGCTCAAAAACCCCCAAGAATTAAGTATAGTGGACATTTCCTACGCCTACACCATAATCATAATACATATTGTGCTATCCTGCATCAACAGAACCTACAGGTCTTGCAAAACTACAAAGAAGCAGGCAGTATCTTATCGCAATATCTACCAATCACTCCTCCAAAAAAAGGAAACTCTGACGCACAAAAAGGCAACACATACCAGGGACTGAAAACTCGCACTTTTGTCACAGCACCGACAAACAGAAATCCAAAAAGCGGCAGACCAGTGCAGGTGAAACAGAGATACTCTGAGAGAGAGAGAGAGAGAGAGAGAGAGGGAGCGGTAATTACCTGCATGCTTGCGATCCGCTGGTTGGCCTGATTTGAGGAGCACTTCGAGATCCACAAGCCCTAGCGACATGAGTCCCAGCGTGAGCCCCGACATCATGCCCGCAAAAAGCACCAAACCGATGATGACGAGAATATAGATGTAAAACGACGGAGTCCCGGGCTCGACTGAACCCATAGCTCGACAGATCGATGGATGGAGTGCTTGCTTCCTTGCCGCCGATCAATCGACTGCACAAACGTTTCTGGTTCTTCTTTGCCTTCCACTCCTCCTCTCTCTCTCTCTCTCTCTCTCACTCCTCCCGCAACTACGACAAAACACCCGCAAAAGGAGAGAGCGTAGAGACCAAGAACAAGAAGGAAAAATGAGCAATAAAAATGCAAGCAACGTAATTTCTTCTTATTATTCAATGTTTTTGAAGACAAGGGGCGAGACCTATAGCGCCAGTTAGGCCCGCTTTACACTAGGAGTCAGGGCCAATGTTCAACCCAAATCCAACATTCCTATTGGTGCAAAAGTTGAAATCAGCCCAAAAGGCTTTCACACTAGGAGTAAAGGCTGAAATAGAAAAAAACTTTTCAATTTGCCCCAAGTTACTAATAAATGCTGAACTTTATGGCCTTGTATTGGCCCCAAGGCTGAAAAAAAAGGATACCATCAAATTTGGGAGGCCAATTTGCAACTCTTGGGGCCAATGTTCCAGCATTGATTAATATCCTGACTTTAATGTTCTAGCATTTATTAGTAACTTGGGGCCAATTTGCAACCCAAAAATGCTCAAAGTTGGCCTCAAGATTTTTTTGGCCCTGACTCCTAGTGTAAAGCGGGCCTTAGTCTTCTTCCCGGGCCTGTCTGTGGCGCTTTCTATAGTCTCTGCACTCCTTAATTTAACCAAGTGTGTGTTTAATTACATTGCGCCTATTATTAACTTACAACAAAATATCTTACAATAGTACCTACCTATTGGGGATAACTAGTTGTTAACTGTTCTAAAATCAATTGATTGGACTTGTTTATTACCCTAGTACCTAGGCTGGTTCGCCAGCAAGGTGCCTAACAATTTTATTTTAAAAAAATTTGTCAGTTATGTTATGGTGTAAAAATAATTATAATTTATGATTTGACAAATTATACTAAATAAGGAAGCTATTCTGCTTGAGAGTTTCATTCAGATTTTTGGTATTGCAGACAACATATTTTTTCAGAATTTTCAGCAATTTCAAAAAGTAATTTATTAGTGCCTAACCTGCCTAAGTACTTTGGGTAGTGATTGTTATTACTTGTTGTTGTGTGTGTTAAAGCCCTCGGCAGCAGGTTTGGGCCCATGTGCAGGCCCCAATCCAGTAAACCCAGGGCTTTACGGAGGGTAAAGACTTACTCCAAATTCTTTTCCCATTATACCCAAGGGGAACCCATTGGGTACCACAGGAAAAGAAAAATTAAATAGGAGGGCAGGCATTTTGAAAAATGAAATGCCCATAGAACCTGGCATTACATTTTTCAAATGTCCACCCTTTGCAGATGAAAAGCCACACTAAATAAGGTGCTCTCCAACTACACTAAAACATTTGGAGTAGGTCTTTAGTGTTTATGTAGTTGAATTATGCGTAAGGTAAAGCCCAAGGGTAAGGGCATTGTTGAAATAAGGGCGGGTGAAACAAGAGTTGAGAGCAAACTCAATTTTGGTAATGCTCTCACCTGTGGGCTCTAAGCAGCGTAAAAATTGAGCAACCTTCAGAGAGAGGGTGCTATATGCTTAAGCCCACCCTGAAAATTAAAAAACCCACCCGCCATAACAATAGGACACTGACTCATAGGCCAGAGGAATAGTTGGACACTACAGCATGGCCTCCAGTAACACTGAGAGATTTTCATGAAATCTTTATTCTGTCCATCACTGGAAATTTGGCCTTCAGCAATTCAAATTTTCAAGTAGGATTTTTGTTGGCCTTTCTTCCTGTATTTTCACAGATTCTTTGTATTAGATCTTTGATCACACCAGCACAGCTCATTGCTTAGTGGCTCTGCCCTTTATGCCAGGTTCGCACTAAAATCTTCGCTTACTTGATCCTGAACTTCTCATCTAGATGCATGAACTTGTATGGCACATTCCCACTGTCTGGCATAAGCACAGATAATATCCCAGATGTCACACACACATTGGGTCAAATTAGGCCAAAATTTTATGTTGAAAGCTTACAGCAATGCCTTTACCTCTTCGCTCTGGGCAGAGCCAATAAAATTCTGACAGGTGTATTTCATTCCACCACGTTCTCATATTTGATTTGCTACTTGCTGTTGATTGATAATTGAACTATTATTTTACATCACTTTTTTGTTTTCATTTTTCCATTTCTTCATTTTGGGGGTGTGTTGGGTTGTGTTCTCTTGATATAAGTTTGGCATGTTTACATGAACTCTCTATAGGTTATTGAAAGGCAGAGTAGTAACTTAGATATTTGTAGTCTTCTTTAAGTCCTTGAGACTTCTTTTGATCATTTGGGGGAGGGTAGGCTCGTGACTAGGCTTTTTGACCAAACTTTGCTCTTTTTGGTCTTTACTTCTTTTGAGAAAGCCATGCCTTTTAGTGAACCAGCACCTACATTTGTACCATGGTAAAAACTAGAAACCCCAAATTTGTTTGGATTTCTTCTAAGCATTAGAAATATCCCATCCCTAAACCACCCTAATTAGATGTAGTCTCATAGTAAGTACAAAGGAGATCTCCCTCGGATGTTTATATTTCCATTAGCCATTAGAGGTCCCATAAAGTAAGGAAAACACAACACCAGAACCCTGAGTTTGGTCATAAACGGGATGAATTTCCAAAAACAAAACTGGAAAAAAAAAAATTACCATTCAAAAAGGGGGTAAGGAGGGTTTTGAAACTCAAAAAAACCATCAATTTTTATGACAAACTGACTTCATCCCGTCTTCACCTCTCTTTCTTTTTTCCTCAGCGCCTCCACTCCTGCTACGTATATTTTCATTGCTCTTACATGTACTGCCACTATAATTAGTCTGGAACCTTGTGCATTAAATGCTGAGTTTCATCATTTCATACCTAGATTTAATTAGATTTCCTCACTTTACCGCTACCACTCATTTGAGGTTGAAAGAGGGGTTTAGAGGTCAAACGAGACCCAAAGACAGGGTGAAGACACGGTGACTTCAAAAATATCTTTATTGTGCGATGGACTGCGCCAACACTCGTTTTGCTTGGGAGAGGTTTCATGCAACTTGGACCATGTGTGGCTGCACACCGCCAACAATTTCGGTGCTTGGCATCAAGCTATGTTTGGTAATATTCTCAATTCCTCTCCAATTTGTAGGAGACTACTATGGACTGTGGGGACCCATCGAGGGTGCTTCACTTATCTTTAGGCAGCCTCTTGACTCTTGAGGTTCCTTGTTGCTTTGTTATTTATTTCCTTGGTCGAAGAGATGTCCGTACATCGAACAGGGATTATAAATGAATAAGTACCCCCCTTTATAATGGCGCCATTAGTCCAGGTACAAAATGGTCACAAACCATTTTGGAAATAGAAATTTCATGGAGCCAATGAGAAGGATAGGGGAGCTTAGTTTTCTTTGGAGGGGTGGGGGGCAGGGGGTGTGTGTGGTTGCATGTTCCCAATGTGTTCCCATCAAGTTTCCAAACTGTTCCTCCAATATGTTCCCCAAGTTTTCGATGTGTTCCCTAAGGCATTCCCAAAATCACCTCAGTTTTGTCCCATGTATGTAAGTTGTAAAGTGGGGGCTAACAAAGCTTTGACAGAGCATGCTTCTACTTTGGGTGGGCTTCTATGTTGGAAAGTGCCCCATGTTCCAAATAATATTGGTGATGAGCCAATAAAAGTCTAAGGGAGAAATCTGAGAAAGAGGAAGGAGAAAAAAACCAAACTAACTGACTGTGGGGCAATGACTACATATGTAGTATGTACCCCAATTAGTGCCTTTGGCATTGGTGTCGGGGCAAACTTATTTGTTTATTTATTTGGCACAAAATGAAGAAATCCATTGCTGAAAAGAACAAGCAAACAGAGGAGCCAGGGGGACAGTGGTCAACAGATTTAAGAATCAAAGTTCTACTCAGCCAATGAGGAGATGCAGCCTGCACCCTAGAGGCCCCTGATTTTTTTCTTTTGGAATGTGGGATTTGAATTTTTTTTCCTTTTCTATTATGAGTAAGAGGGGGTTGTGAGTATTTTCTTTTCTATTTAGGGTTATGGGTGACATTTTGTGTCATGACACACTTTTGTTTTGGTTTCATTGCAAGGTAGTCGTTAAGGTCCAAAAGTAGTTCTCTTCTTTTCACTTACATAGATGTGCCACAAGTAAACGAGAGGATTTTTTTGCTTTTTAATTTTATCAACTTTTTTCATGAATTCATTGCTTTCCTTTCAAGTTATTTTGTTCTTCTTTGTTCTTTTATTACTTTTTCTTCTTTGTGCTACAGAGAGACTAGAAAGTAGCATGCTTAGTGTAATAGAACTTATCTTTTGCAAAGAGGTTTTTTTTTTTTAATTTCACTTAAATCAGTGCCAGATAGTGGGCTACGTGGACAATTTCTATTTTCGGCGTGTGTCAGTGTGTCAAGAATGGGTTTTTTTTGTTTTGGGTGATGAAGCAATGGAAGAAGCGTATCACCAATAGAAAAAAAATGTCAAGGTTATCCCCCCAATTAATTAATATGAAACACACTATTCTACACATACATTTATGAATAAATACCCCATATTTATATAGACATAATAGGGGTTATTATTCCAAAGAGAGAGAGTTCCACTAGCACCAGAAGGCCAGGGTTGAGTTGTGCCGTGCCAAGTTGAATTGTGCCTTGAAGAAGGATAACCTTGTGAGGAACCCTCTAAGGTAAGGAGGTCGGTGTATGAACGCTTAGTGGTTCTGAGGAGGTCTTATCCCAAGGGAGGACTTTGTTGTTGATGGTGTCCAAAGAGAAGTGGTAGTCCTTTTGCTTGCACATCTGACGCACCAAAGATCACCCAAAACAAAGCAAGTATGAGAAAGTTGTGGCCCCCCAAAATAGGGGGGTAAAAAGGGCGAAATGGGAAAACTAGGAACACATGGAAGTTGGTAACCAATCAGGCAAGCACTGACAAATGGACACCTCTTAACCCATCAAAGAGATGAAAAGTAGTCGTACAAAGTTCATCATAAAAACATTCACATCAACATGTGTGGTCAAAATTTTACCAAAAATAGGGTTACAAGATCAACAATTATGGGAGATCCTAAGTTCAACAAATGCTAACAATTTACACACAAATGAGGCGGGTGGAAGTCTGTGGGTGTGAACCTTTGTTTTATTTAGATTGTCATTCTCCCATAGTTGATTTTTTTAAAAACTTACACATTTTCTCCTTTTCGTTTAGAAGGTGATCATGCCAATGTCATGGGGTTCATTCATTCAAATGTTCATCCATGATTTGTAATAAACTTGTATCTAATATTTTGTTTAGTTTCAGTTCACTCTTAATTAGCTTCCAATTAAGGTTTGATTCATTTTTACTTGATTCCTAGTTCACTTCCAGTTAACTATTAGTTTGTTTTTAATTAACTCCTAATTCACTTATAGTTAATTCTTAATTCACTTTTAATTAAGTTTTAGTTCACTTCAAATTAACTTGTAATCCACTTCTAGTTAATTCTTAATTCATTTTTAATTAATATTTAGTTCATTTTTAGTCAAGTTTATGTTCATTTTGAATTCACCCTTAGTTGAATCTTAATTCATTCATAATTTACACATGGGTGCACATTGGTTCACATGGGTGAATATGGGCCACATGTAAATTTAAAAAAATTTAAGAAACTTCCTTGGGCAAGGTGCCCAAGGGGTATAAATAAAAATAGAATTCCCCATTACTTTTAGTCTATTCAACATTAGTTTTGGGTACGTTTTCTTGTCATAACCTTTTTTTTTTTGGCAATAAAATCTTATTTGATTATTGTTTGCATTTATCGTGTTTTTGTTATTGTTTCATGATCTAGATTTGAAACTATGTCTGCTTTTGTTTTTGTTTTGGTTAAAAAAACCTTATAACTTTTGTTGTTTTCATGCCCATGACACTGTGCTTAAGCCACATGAGCCTTTTTGAATTATTGTTTTCCTTCCTCATGTTCATCTCTTCTCTAAAAAATTACGTGTGAATTTTTGTTTCATTTGTTCTTTTTCTTGGTTGCATTCTTGTTGCTCCAAGTTCAAAATTATTTTTGATGGTCTTTGTTTATGCCAAATCTAAAAAGTTTAATTCATTTTCTCCCAACTTTATAGTCATAGCTTGTGTCAACCTTACAATTTAAACCTTTATAGTTTAACTTCAACTTGTGTCCTTACACAATTCAAACTTTTTTAGTTCGACTTCCTTTTTCTTTTTTTTAAACTAGTTTTGAAATCTATTGTGACCAAAGAATGTGACACAATCTGTGACTAATCTCCATAACTTCAAAAGCAAAATTGCAATTATAAGACTTATAAGCAAAGGTTGAACTCCCAAGCTCGAAGGTACAAGTTTAATTTTCAAGTTTTTTTTCAAGACCTTTCCATGTTTGAACCTTTCCATGTTGCTTTTGGTTTTTTAACTATGTGGCTTCCTTCTTGTCACATGTTCTTCACCGGTGTGTTTCTTGTTGTAAGTGCAAAAAGTGGAGCTCGAGCAATTAAGGTAATGGTGTTCATATTTACCTTTCTTCATATTTTGGCCTTTGTGTTCTAGCCCTTTGGTGTAGGTTTTTCAAGATGGTCATATTTCTCTTTTGGCCTCCTAATGTTGTTATTTTAAAATGATCCACTTTTTTTTGCCCTCTTAATGTTGTTACTTTTTCAAGACTAATCTTCTTATTGTTATGGCTTTTTTTATGTTGGTATTGTTGTTGTAAGATCCATCCTCCCTTTCCATTCAAATTTAGTTCAACAAATTGAATTTCACTACAACATACATGCATATTCGCATCTACATCTTGCCTATTATTTAACCCTCTAATTTCTTGCTAAGCCATTGCACATGTGAAACTTCATTGCCTCTTAAGTTAAATTTGGTGAGTTTTGGATTTCTTTCTATAGGTGAGGATTTGGATTAGTTAGATTGAATTGGTAGGTGTGCTACTTCAACATCATCTGTCAAACAAGGGCTATGAAGCATTTCAACATAATATTGATGTTTGTGCTCGAGATGGTTGTATTTGGTAGTTGATGGTTTAACTACTCTTGTAATGTTGAATAATTATGTAGCTATAGATTCCTTTTCCTCTATATGACTATGGCTAGCTTGGTCATTTGATGAATGATCTTCACCTCCCTAATAACCATTTGAATTCTTTATTGTGTAAATGTTTATTGGCTGTGTTTTGTTCTCCATAAAAAGCCATATTCCTATCCATCTAAACCTAGCCTAAATGTTTTGTTTCATTAGCAATTGATCCAAGGCTTTGTCCACCCATTAATAAATGTAATTTTGTCAAGTTCACTAAATTTACTTCTAGCCATGGTTGCATCTTGTTCTTTTTTAAATGCAATTTTCAAGGGCTTGAAACAAAAAACATCTAAGGGCTAGAGTGTGTGGGAAGTATGAGAAAGTAAGGTGACCATATTTAACCCAAATTTCTACGCTTGTTTTATGGATTTTAATGTTATGTGTGAACCATGCCCCACCCAAAATCAATAAATGATGATTCGTTTATGAAATCTCACCTAGAATAAACCTCTTGGAAAACAATAAGAATTTTTTCATTAGAAGAAAAATGGGTTTTTGTAACCAATCAATTTGTGAATACTTGCAACTATTTGTTGTTTATGACTATCATTGGTTATTTCTTCAACTACTTTTTGCAGTTGGTTATGCTTACAATTACATTGCAACTACCTTCCAACTAATGTTTTTTTATTATTTTATGTGAACAATTTTTAACATGGATTTCATCAAAGAAGACCCATTTATGTTCCATTAGTTGCAAATTTGGTCAAATGAGTTATAAACCTATGTGTATTCAAAGTGTATTTTGAGTATTCTAAGGTGTATGGATTTATAATGGTATATGTTATGTATTCTATTCAATAACATATGGGTGAATATTCAAATAAACATGTGTATATGAAGGTGATGTATAATACTTGTATTTTTTACCCAAAAAATTATTATTATTCAATCATTACAAAAATTCCAATAATTATAATAAGATTAATTACTACAATTAATGTAACATTATTGTAAAAACACTATAATTATAGTAGATATAAATTAACTATAGTAACTATATAATTTATAATTCAAATTAATTTTTTTGATTTCTGATTTTTATTTTAAATTTTAAAAATTCATAATAATTTTACTGCAAGAATATTTTTGATGTAATTATAGTAATTATAGTAATTAAATTACACTAGGTTATTGAATATATTAAATATAATCACTTATCTAAAATAAAAATGTTATTATAACATAAATTCTTACACTAATTAGTAACATTTTTGAATATTCAAAATTAATTACACTAAAATAATCTTAAATTACTCTATTAATATATTAATTTAAAAAGTGGCATAATTTATAATTAAACTTAATTATTCATAACGTTTAGCTTATAATAATTAGTTTTAAAATTTATTTTTAAAATTTACAATAATTTTAATGGAAAAAAAATTAATGCAATTACTATAATTTTATGATTATATTAGTAAATTAAAATATTAATCCATGTTTTAACATATAAAGTTGCCCTCGAGAGCAATTTCCCTAGGGAACAAGTTTTCGAATATTTGATAAAAAAAAGGGGGGGGAGGTAAGATTTTTTCAAATAAAATGTTTTTTATGTCATTGAAAAGCTCTAAAAACATAGATATCTAAAATGATCTTGCATTTCAATTTGAAGCTATGAGCTAAAAATTATGATTAAAAAATTGAAGGTAAAAATTTTCAAGTTTATCTTTTCCCTCAACAAGAAAAGGACTAATTTGCCACATGGAGTGATTTCCCCCATGGAGACAAAAACTATGTTTCCTTGGGGAGCAAGTTCTCGAATGTTTGAATCAAGATTACAAGGGGTAAAATTTGTCCAAATCAAGATCATTTTAGATATCCATGCTTTGAAAGCTTTTTAATTATGTAAATAAATTTTGATTGGATAAATTTTACCCTTGTAATTTTGACTAAAATATTTGGGAACTTGCTCCCCAAGGGTACATAGTCCTTTTCTCCTCAAGGCAACTTAGTCCCTTTTTCCCTAGGGCAACATAATTTTTTTCTCCTCACGGAAAAAAATAACTTAGTCCATTTCTCTCGATGAAAATTTGTTCCATGGGGCAATTTAATCCCTTTTCCCTAGGAAGGTAATTTAATCTCATTCTCCCCAGAGGAAAATGCAACATTAATAATATTATCACTATGATGTAAAATTATTCATTATTTATTTTAATTATTAATTAATTAAAAATACTAGCATACATGTAATTAATTTCAATATTTATATATATTATTTATTAGTTAAGTAATATAATTTTATATTTAAAATTTTAAATAATTTAAATTGAATTATCATTATTATTTTAAATAATATTTTTAAATTATTTAATTAGGTATTTTATTAATTATTTAATTAATGACTATATTTTTTCATTAATTAATTAACTAATTACTTACTTACTTACCTATCCAATTATATAATTTACAATAATAATAATAAATATATATATATTTTAAAAAGAATGAGCCTTCTAGATGTAAGGGGTTTGCAACTAAACTTTCTAGTCGCAAAATAGTTTGCAAATAAACTCCAAGTTCAAAATTTATCCCATAAGGTTTATCTTCCATTCTTATTTTGAAAACTATATAAAAAAGGTCTCTACATCCCATTTTCACATTCAAAGTAATGGCCATGTGGAATGAACCAATTAAAAGGCTTAACCCACAATTTTAAAAAAAGTTTATGTACATACCCCTTAATTACCCTACCTCCCTAACCAACATATTGACCTAATTATTTACCTATCTATCTACCTCAGTTTGCATCTAGTTTAAATACGTACGTAGTTGTTTAGTTTAAATAAAACCTACCTACCTATGTAGTTGGACCTATTGACATACCTACCTACCTATGTAGTTGGACCTATTTACATACCTACCTACCTAAATTGATTCTGGAAATTTTTAATTAATATGTTAAATGGCACATTTTGATTATGCCATGTGGCAAAACTTAAAACCATCCAAATATTAAAATTGGACATGTTAGATTATTTCATAATTTCATAAATAAAATATATTAAATATATTAAATTAATGACACGTGGCAACACATGATAAGAGCACAAGGTTGACCAAACTAATTACACACTAGTTGTAAACTAATTGCAATCAACAATATGTATACAATGGGATAATGAATGAACATGTATTTTGTTGATTTTTTTTCCATCCATGAATGGCTTTCATTTGTGACTTGTCCAATGCAACTAAAGGAAATCTAGTCACAAAATTAATTGTAAAAACCTTGATTTCTTTTATTGTTTGAACACGAAACTTGTCGTCCATGTTTTATTTTACATTGCCATACATGTTCTTGATCTACATAGTTTGATTAATCCGCTTTCAAACTTTCTCCTCAAAAAATATAAAGCCCTAACAAAATTGATCCTGTAGCATTTACTACACAGTTTATAATTAACCACTCACGCGACTTGGGGATGGTGCTACAAATTGCATGTGATCTTTGTTTGACCAAGACCCTAACGCTAGTTTGCTTTCCTACTTAAATTTTAATTTTGTTTAAATTCCAAATATGATTTTATTTATAACTATGTTGGGTGTACAATGTTTGTAAGTTATTATAAAAGGAACTACAAGAAGCTATAATTAGCCCTTGTGCCTTAAAGACCTCCAATCCTTCTACAACCTTAATGTTTATTTTTGGATGCTTCCAGTTAAACCAATACCACTAAGTCTTCCCTGAGACCCCATGTTTGAATGATGTTGGTCTTGTTTGGGTGAGTTTTGCAACTTGCATCTTCAATTGTTGTAGTTTTATTGAGAATCCACATTCATGCATTCTTAAAACCCATGCAACTACTATCACATCTTTCTCCTCTATTAACACACATGCAAGCCCCATTTTCCTAATCCTTGTTTTCCCATTCAAATGGTCGGAAAGGGAACTCAGTGGTATGTTCTAGTATCTACTTGCTTTTCTCAATGAATGTGTCCCAAGGTCTCAATAGCCTCCATGGCTTCTTCCAATGTTTGGTTTGTCCATTTCCTTCTTTTTCTTCTTGGTGGGACCTAGTTAATTACTTGACATGGTTGCCTGGTCTTTGATGTCAGCTATGGGGGCACATTCTCCTAGTCTAAGGTTGTTTGGTTTATCATAATGTTGCACCGCCTGCAAGGTACATTGAACATCATGATGGTCCAACTCCCCTTGGCCCAAGTCTAGAATAAGTAAGGGCCATGCATTATTGGCCCATTAAAGGCATGCCTTTTTCTTTCCTAAACAAAAACCAGAATAGAGGAAGTTTGTCAAGTTAGGATAGGTCTCAAGTGCATAAGACTCTAATTTCGTAAATGAGGTGATCAAAGCATGTAAATAAAAAACTTCATCCCATTTTAGGTTGACATCATATGTGTTCGTGCAGGGTGTTGGGATGAATTATAAAATGCGATTTGTGTGAATTAGCTGATATCTACCCTTCTTCAATGCTATTACTTTTATAACTTTTGCAGATGGACTTTTGGATCGAATAATGACAGATGTGCTTCTTGAACTTATGATTATAAAGTTTATTTATGACCCTAATCCCTACATCATTTTTCAAATTTAAATTTTATAGGTCACTTTTTTCCTACATAAATCCACAAGTCCTTATTCCACTTGCTTTATTTTCACAATTAAAACCTGGATTGATTTCTTAATTGTTGATCATACTTTCACATATCCATTTCCTTGTTCTACTTGTTTTACTCTCACATTTAAAGCTGATTTTTGCAACTCATCTTGTACTTGCTCTACCTTAACACTAAGAATTAGAGGTTTTACTTTGTTGTTCAACAAAATTGCATTAGGAATGAGGAGTTGGGTGCAATCAGAATCAAATGAACCAATAATGACAAGGGACTCAAGGACTATAGTCCTTTTTGCGGTCATTTTCACTTTTTCATAAAAATGATTTTTGGGATGAAACCTTTTATAATATGGTACTAAATATACATATTTTTTTTCAATGCATCACATTTTTTTGTATTAACTTTTCATGAATAACTAAGAATTTTTGAAAATTGTACAAATTCTATCTAATTTTGCGTTTCATTTTTAAAAATTATCTTAAGTTCAAATTTTATGAAAATATGTTAATTATTTAATGTTTTATTTTATTTTTTCATAAATTACAACTTTGTTTTAGATGTCATACATTACACCCCATTTACATGTGGTAAAAATATTTTTAAATTTTTTAATTATGTTCAATAGATTTTTAGTTTTTAAAATTTTCAACTTTCACAACTTTCAAATTGTGAGTATTTTTGAGTGTGGATAATTAATGAATGTCATCTCAATTTTTTTCTCATCAAAATTCATTTATAAAGAGAGTATTTAGCTTAGTTTTTTACAAAATTGATTGCTTTTGATGCAATTGTTGTTCAAGTTCAAAGGTCCTTTATTAAAACCAAAACCCAATTTTACTTTATTTTTGAATTCTTCAACATTCATATTAGTCATTTAGCATTACATTCCATGATTAACATGACATTAAAATGGCACCACAAAATTACATCTAACAAAATTACAATTTTTATAGAGTTTTGATGGTCATTCGATGTGTTTTTTGGTTCATTTGATTATGACTACACCTAGCTCTAAGAACTTTTGCAACTCATTTTCTACACTACTTGGTAAGGAAGACATGATTTGATAGTTGAAATGATTTAGGAAAAAGGTCAAAGTGAGAAGGGGTTATGTTGAAATCTACTATGGGTTCTGGGTTTTTGGTGGGAAAATGCAAATTGCACAAGGTTGCAAGGTGTGCCTTTTGGGGTCTTCATTAACTACTATGATGTGAGATCCAAAGGCCATATTTTGTTAGGGATCCTTACTTCTAGGTTTAATAACTATTGGCATCTATGTTCATTGGAATGTTGGAAAGGTTTTTGCACATTAATGGATTGTTGCATGCCATCCCCCATGACTAGACTATACATTGTGTGTTGATGTTATGTTTTGAGCAAGGTTGCCCAAGCCAAATGTTGAGTTTTTTTTTTCCACACCACTTTTCTAAACACTAAATTAAAAGTCCCTTATAATCACACGGTGCTTGGCCCTTACCTTCAAACTTTTTTCAAGATTGGACCAAAACCACTTTATAACCAAATGTTGCCATTTTTGAATTGGCCAAAAAAATTTCTATGATCAAACATTTGCTTGTCCTCTTCTTTGAATAATTTTACAAAATGGTCCAAAAACATACTATAACCAAACACCCAAAACTCCATTCCCTCCAACTCGCCCACCCTACTTTTCAATTGTGTGCACTAAAGAGTGCTAATTGACACCCATGACCAAACATAACACACACAATGGTAGGACAACAATATTTTATTTGGGTTGTCATTCACATCCATCACTAAACACAGAAGCCCAAATTTCCAAACACAAAACCTCAAGACTAAATGTTTGGTCATAGGTCCCTTGTTGAACGATGGTCATGAAATGGGAATATGCTAATGGGAGGTTTGTTTACTTGCTAAGACACTAGCTTTTGTTTGGACACTGGCCTCCTTACCCTAGTGCTAGGTAGAATTGAAGATAAGTTTATCAACTAAAAGGGGTTGCTTGTTGCTTCCCCTTTGTGCTTGTGGTTTTCTCTTTTAATGCAAATTTAACATTTCCTTAATTAACTTTAACCACAAAGACATTTCATGGTCGAGGTGTACTAGCACCTACTTGGGTACCATCAATATTAAAGAAGAGTCCATGCTTCATAAAATCATGTATGCCTTTCCTTCTAGGCCTCACCACAATAGTCTCTTTAGAAGCATAGGTAGTAGTCTCCTAGGTTTCCTTCATAAATTTTCTTTTAAAAAAAGAAGTAGTTTGATGTTATAAGTTTTTGACTACAAATGTTGGGAGTAGTTTGTAACAATAATGATATTTGGGATTCTAGATTGCCAAACCTTTGCCACTTAGGTTTTTTTCATAACCTTAATATATTGTAGGTTGAATGAAAACTTTGAAATCACTTGAAATGAATATACTTTCCAAGTAAATAGAAGTTTATGACTTAACATGGTGCTCTTGATCAAATTTGGAACAAGGCACAAAAAGGCATGTTGAAGCACATATCATTCAACATGATCATACACAAAGACTATTTCTTCCTTGTTGAAGTAATTCCCTATAATAAATTATTTTGGTCACTTTTTGGTTTAAGCTTCAATTTCAAGCTTCATGAATTTGATGTATTTCAATTCAAGATCCATTGGTTACTTGAGACAATTTTAACACAATCTCTCCTTTGATTCATCCATGCATTTTTAATGATTGAAACAATGCGTAAAATCATATTGCATTGTCTTTAGCATGAATGTAAATTACCACCAACATATTTGGTGGTCACTAAGAGTATGTCTCACACAAATTTGCAACAATTTTTCTTCTTCACACACAAACTTGACAGGTGCAAAAGCTAGCACCCAAACGTTTGTGATGAACCAATGTTTCATATCAATATACGCCCACTTTAGACTATGGCCAATGTCCAAAAAAATTCAATCTCAACTTTAACCCTCCAAATCTAGGGAGTTAATGTCAAATCAAAGTTATGGTGGAGCTTAAAAAAATGTTTCATAGAGTGCAACGAAACTATTAAATTTCACAAAGCATTTACATTCATCAAATTGGTGTGCACAATAGATTTAATGGATGTAGCAAAACTACTTTGTAAATGATGGTAGATGAAGTTCAAACAACAATCAAGGCAATGTAAAAAAGTTGTTGTGTGCAACAAAACTTTTGTGTGGCCAAAGTTGGTGCATGCAATAGATTTGTTGAATGTAGTAAAGCTAGTGGATGGGCACAAATTAATATGTGAAGCAATGGTAGACAAAGTTCAAGTGATGGAACAATGGACATCAAATGACAAAGCAAATAAATTGCAATGTTGGGCAATGGAAACAAAACTACCACTATTGAAATAATGGCAACAAATCAATTTGACATTAGTGCAACAAACAAGGCATTGGTGTAACAAAAAAAAACCAATTCAACAAACCATGGTAAGATTAGTGATGGTAGAATGGGGATGTTCTAAATATCCAAAGTTGAACAATTTGTAATAATTTAGCATTTGATGGTTTATTGCTATAAAAGAATAAATGGGTTCTTGTATAGATCACATCACATATGATAATTTTAAAAGACTTAAGGTTTCAACATATTTATATATTTATTTAAAGTTGTTGGATATGAAAAACCACCTCCCACCAACAAACCTTAAGCATAATTAACAACAATTTTGTAATAAATGCCTTAAATCACACCCATAACCAAAAATAAAAATATTGTCCCTTAAGGTTTCAACATACCTTACCTTACAATCAATTTCATCATTAAATCATAGTGAAACATTTTTTTTCAATATATGAAGTTAAGGTGTTGAAAACCAACATAATTATTGTAGGCTACAATTTGAATAACTTCAATCCTCATATGGCAATATCATAATAGATCATGAAAAATATTAATTTAAATTTTCTGAAAACGAACAAATTAAATTTTTTTTAATTATTCATTTTTTCAATGTGGAACCCAACTTTAAGGTATGACGTATATAAATAATTGTATGTTGTTAAATGTGACAAAACACCAACCATCACCGAACATTAGCTTACATAAGAAATCTATAAATTTTTATAACTACCTTAAGTCACATCAATAACTAAAAAAAAAATGTATGAAACTACCACATTGGTTGGGAGTTTAAAAAAAATCGAACAAAATAAAATTATGCACAAAGATAATAAAACTAAGGATTGTAACCCTAGGTTTAAAAGCTTATATGAGAACTAAATAAAGCCTACTTATGAAGCTAGCTAGGGATTTCTAAATTTATGGGATACCTAGGCATTATTTAAAGGACTAGTTAAGATTGTTTCAATATAATGCAAAAGGGGGTTACATAGGGCTCACATAAAAAGCTACCTTACGTTATTTAAGAATTATTTATAGTCCCTATGTAGCTTTTTAAATAGTTTTTATGTATCCTTTAACTTAGGTAGGTCCCTAAGTAATCCCTATGTAAACTTTCTACATAGACTTTTGATAGTCCTTATCTTAGATAGCCCATAACACAAGTAGGCCCCTACGTGATATTTAAGTAGCTTTTTCAATATTAGGTAACTCAATAACTTTTAGATATGCCCTAACTTGGGAAATATTTTGATAGCTCCCTGGGTAGACCTTATCCTAGGTCGACCTTATATAGTCTCCTATGTAATTTCTAGATATCCCCTAACTTAAGTAGGCCCCTTGGCATAGTAACCCTAAATAGGTCCCTAGGAAGATTCTATGTACCTTGTATGTAAGCTTTTCATTGTATGTCTTAGATAGGTAGTCCACTCATAATCAAGGGCAACTATGTTCGCACTTTAATCATAAGACTCGAGCAACAAAGAGCCTTGAAGACATACGAAAATTTTAACGTAAAGTATGCGGCCAAATATAAAGTACCAATCAGAGACGGCCAACTTGTCTAAAAAAAATCTCAAAAAAACAACAAACGAGATTAAGCGCCTGAAAAGAACAAATGCCTTACAACTACAATGGGACAAATGAAGATGATGAGAGACATGTAAATATATAATAAGTAATTACCTCCTGGGTGGGTAGATAGATATCCTATGGGCAAGTAAGAAAATTATTCATAGGTATGTAGGTAGGCAAGGAGATAGTTAGGCCCTAACATAGTTAGCCTTATAACTATGTAATGTCTCCTATAACTAAGTAGCCTCTCATAATTGATACGGTCTATATGACCATATCTAGTTCAATTTTTAAAAAACCATGGTGATCACTTTTGAGAGTTCATCCCTTAGTTTTCAAGATTGATGAACTTTCTAAAGAGCACAAAAGGGAGGATGAGTAAGCACAGTAAGGATCACAGTCAGGCCCAAAATAAGGATTATTTCTTAGTTTTGAAGATTGATGAACTTTCTAAAAAGCACAAAAGGGGGGATGAGTAAGCACAGTAAGGATCACAGTCAGGCCCAAAATAAGCATTATTTTAAGGAAAACTTTGGCAAAACAAAATGTTTGGGCACTCTGACCTACAATGATTTCCATGAATCACCATGGGACAATTGTGTTTCTAACCAACTCACTATTTGAGGCATTGGGTCGAAGGCATGTGTTTCATGATGGACATGCGTACTGTATCACTTTGAGATTTGGTGTTTAGCAATTTAAATAAGAGTTGGGTCCTTTTTCTGTTTCCATCACTTATTCAGCAAATCAATTGTCCATCAGGTTTCCACTTTCCACCACCTCATGTAAGCTTACATACCACCAACTAGGGTTTTTGACACGTGGCAGATACACCAATTCCGATGAAGTAGGCAAATTTGACACATGTGCTTGTCCACCGTCGGCAATATAGCGTTGGCTCAAGCCGCCACCTCAGCTCAAGATAGTCCTAGGCAAAAGCATTTCAGACAGAGATAGGTCTTTACAGGGTAGCGCATGTGCCGACGAAATGCAGGCTCCTTGTGGGGTTTGGGGAAAGCTGAAGGGAGGGGGACCAGGCCAGGCCGAATTGAATTGTTTTTGCACGGTTTTGGGCCTTAGGACAGCAAAAGGGCAGTAGGAAATTTGGAGAAAAGGAAACCAAGTGTGCTGGCAAGTGTCTCTGGTGTTAGTTATCTAGGGTTGTATCTAACAAATGCAGTAGGACTGGTGTAAAGACCTGGACAATGTAGCGTGGTAAGGGTTTCCTACAAGGAAAGGCCTTCCCCTACCAATCCACCTCTCGTTTCAGGAATGCCTCCATCTGTGGGCCTTACCATGAGTGAAGTTTGGGGCAATAAGGCGTTACCTGGCGCCTTAGGCATTACCTGGTATAAAGCACCCAGCAGAATTTTTTCACTCTTTCCCTGTTACCTGACTGATACAATTTGGGTATAATGGGAAATTTGAGGAAAAAGGTGAGGTGTTTCAAATTGGAAAATGCCCACATGAATAGGCACTTTGTTTCGATAAACACCCTGCCTTTTGTGGATGAGAAATGTCACTAAATAAGGTACCCTGCAAATACTGGAATAAGAACCCCCACAAGGTGAAGCTAAGATGGGCAAGGATTCCAATAATGCAAAACTGGATGCATCATTTCTATTTTTTATTTTTGTGCTTTGATACTGGACAGGTACCAGCCAAGTATCACGGCAACAAAATTAAAAAAAAGTAACACACTCATTTTGAAAAGGGAAATGCCCATCTCCATGGCCATTTCACTTTTCAAAATGCCCACTTGCTGTCGATGCCTGATTAGGGCACATACAGTGTCCTCCATTTATCCCACTACAAAGTACCAAGGTTTTTACAAGTTGAACACATCTTTCTTAAGAATCGAAAGACGAGAAATAAGAAAAGACTGGTTACAAGCCATAAGGGTCCTTGAGATGTGGAACCACTATATCAAAGGTGATGTCCTCACAACACCAGCCCTGTTGCATTTGAAAGGTACTCATTGCCATCCTACACAGTAACTGATCTGACATTTTATTAAGGTCTTTCCACAAATTTACTTGAAATTAGTGAAGTGAGGATCAGTGTTTGTTTTTGTTTCTTTCATATCAAAATTTTTGGCGAAATTTAACAAAAAAACTAGAGAAACTAGTTGAATTTACACTAGAAAAAAAAATTCCAAAATTTTCCCAATTTATTAGTCGAAAAAGAGTGAAATTTCGCCAGGAAAAAAAACATTGGTGAGTATGTTACAGTTACAAGGACTCAGCAATGCATTTAAGAGTACGGATTTACATAAAAGCTTCTCCTCAGCATTAGGCTTGTGTCAAAAGAACAGGCAGAAGTGTCCATGCAAATATGTGGGAGAAAGAAACTCAAATAACCACTGCAATTTTTTTATGTTCTGCAAAGTGTTTTGTATTTGGTGAAAACCATGAAGTCTTGTATTGTGGCTATAAATTGCTGAATTGAACTTATTTGGGGGTGAGGTTTCTTAGAGTGTTCGGCAAGTATCTGGTTTGTGATATACCCATATGGTAATGAAATAAAAGAACTCTTTAAAAAAATCAAAATGATACAAATATGACTTTACATATCTGGTATAACTATTTTAATAATTTGAGATAATGGTATATTTTAAGTAATGAGGAGATCAAAACAACAAAATATTCAACATTAATATTGGTGTTACGTGAAAAGCTCATCATGGGTTAAAAATATTCTTCAATTTAACTTCCAATTAGTGGTTTTTTTCTCAATTTTGTGATGTAGTCAAGTTTGCCTTCATCCGTAAGCCAAGTTAGTCAAATTTGGCTATTAAAAATGTGAAAAGAAAACATTTAACATCATTACATAATTTTCACTACCTCCTTGAACCATTTATAGAAATCTGGAGGTTTTAAAAGGTTTCTTTTGGAAATTTTTCAAATTTTGGAAATTAAAAAAATCATTGAATTTGCAACAAAAGAAATCTTTTTTTTGGCACAAAACAAAGCTGCTTCCAATGTCTAGAACAGAGGTTTTCACTTAATTTTGTTAAAGCCATTAAGACTTAGTTCTCCCTGCTTTCCACTCTCCTCAGCTTTTTGCCCCTTAGCTGGTAGCCTAATGTGTGTCTCATTTCAGTAAAGCCAAGCAAGTTATCATCAACATTCTGCAACAACACGCAAGCATCTGAAGTAAAAAAAAAGTTTAAAAACTTGTAATCCTGCTGCTGTTCGGGCAGGTGTGGCAAACCCAACCCTAAAACCCTGCTTTTTTGGGCAGTTTTTTTCATTTCTTTTTGCGTTGGAAGGCCCCAGGTAACTTCCCCAACGCATAAAATATAATTTGGGGACGGGCATCTTTGACGTTTACCCATAAAACGTTTCCGGACGCTTCAAGTTGCCCCCAGTCCCGCCCCAAAACTTTCCATTCCTGACATTTGGCGCAACGACAACCGACCTAAAGTACCCCCAAAAAGGTGCACACTACACACTCGTGTTGCAAATGCAGTGGCATCGAGGAAAAAATACCCCCCAAAACCAGTTGTAATTTGGTCTTCCATTGGGAGAATCAACGGTCAGGACATTACCCGACCAGAAGATGCCATTTGGATCGTACGCAGATACGGACCCAAAACGTGGCGTAAGAAGAAAATGGTGGTGCACGGCAATTCCAGCCACCTTGCTGTGTTGTCACGTGTTTGGGACCCTACTGTAGGTAGTCCGTATGCTTTCATATGTAGGAAAGTTGGATGAACTTGTCTTTTTTCCTAAGTATTTTGTACAAACACAAGAGTTATCTGTAAAGTCACAGTCTGTTCCATCCCTATCTCCTCTGCTTTGGCCCCTCTCCCCTCTTTCAGTGGTATCCACAAAGTAAGGAAATTTTATTAAATCTTGGTATGAAACGCTGAAACTCAGCATATAATGCACAAGAATCGAGAGGAATTATAATAGTTGTACAGGTAAAAGCAGTGAAAATATATGTAGCAGTAGTGAAGGCGCCCAGAAAAAGCAAAGACAGGATGAAACCGAGTTTACCTCCAAAAGTGGTGGAGAAACTAGTTTGGTCCCAGTTATTTCCTTTTGTAAAATTTTCATTCACGGTTAAGTGTTTGATGGCCTATTATGCCAAAACTGGCCTTTCTCACCCCCTAAGCGCCCGACTTTACGGATAACTCTAATGTGATGAATGTTGTTTGAAATTAGGAAAGAGAATCATGGGAGGATTTTACAAAGAGGAAAAGAAAAGAATTATATCAGTCCCTCTCTTCATGCTAGATGATGAAACTGGAGTTTAAAAAAGCACCCAGCAAAACATAAAAAGAAGGAACAAATAGAAAGGAACCAAGTCTGAACCAAAAGAGCAAAATCCAATGTGGGTCAATAAGGGGCAAAGGAACCAATCACATTCCAAAATTCCCACTAATTGCCAAAAGCATATATAAAAAAAGGAACATATCAATGATGAAACATGAAGGTTTTCACCTAAGCATCTTCCTCCAAGCTTTGCTTTCAAAAAATTTAACCATTTCATCAAGTCATTGCAAGTTTGGTGACCTTAAACGAATCCATGCAATCGACATTTTGATGCAATGCACATCAAACACCATCAACATGAACAAGTGAGATTTCATATCATTGCACTACATCAAAAGGAGTCATTTATGATTCCATCCATGAGTTTAAGACTTAGTTGTATATGCCTTAGAACCTATATGATTACATAGTTGATTAAAATCCATCCCTTATGCCATTTAGTTGCATCCATGATTGTAATCATTTATGTCATTACATATCATTTTCATGACTACATCCATGGATGATGATCATAATCTTGAAAGATCATGCGATCATGATTGTTAAATTCACTAATATTAAATAAAATAATAGTCATGGAAGATGCATCCAAAAGCTAAATTTGATTTTAAAAATATAAATTACAATTTTCTTAATTAATTTCTTGTTGTCATGTCATAGCCTAAACTAAATTCAATAATTTATTGTCCACTTATGAATTGCCACGTGGCAACATATTCCAAAATTTTAAATTATTAACCATTTTTGTGTTGCCACAATGTTAGTTTAGAGCTAGGAAATGAACATTTTTTACCCAATTATGTGATGCCATATGGCAACCAAGGCTTTAAAAACTTAACATAAGAACTTAATTTAGGAAATTTAGGCTAAATAACTTAGGTTAGGAACCTAGCTTAAGCCATTTAGATTTAAATAAAACCTAAATTAAGTTAGGTAAGCTACTTAGGCAAAGAACTTAAGAAATCTTAAGATGCAGGTGTGAGGATTTGAACCTTTCATTTTCACTTTGAAGGTTCAAATCTTTAATCATTATATCATAACTTTTTATTTGCAACATATTTAATCATCACAAAGTTATAAACATTAACATATTTTAAATTGTGCCAAATTGAAATAGCTTAAGTCATGGAGGCCATGTTTTAACATAATGAACCTAGATTTAAAGGCTAAACTTAAGTTAAACTTAGAGGGTAAACTTATGTTATTTTAAAAATTAAACTTAGATGTTAAACTTAGATAAACTTATAAATTAAACCTAGGTTAAACTTGAACGAAAAATGTAGGCTAAATTTAAAACCTTAACTTAAATTTAATTTAAAAATTAAACCTAGGCTAAATTTAAGTTAAATTTAGCTAAACACTATTAAACTTAATTAACATAGGTTAAACTTAAACATAAACTAAATTTAGGTTAAACACAAAGGTTAAATTTAAAGATTAAACTTAAGTTAAACGTAAAGGCTAAATTTAGGCTAAACTTAAATTAAATTAAACTTAAATGTAAAGTCTAAATCTAGATGTTAAATTAGGTTAAACCTAAATTGGTTAAAGTTAAATTTAATGCAATTTACTTTAATATTGGTTTTAATAAGAAAAAGGTTCAATGACATGATTTTAAATTAAGTCTATTTTTATGGTTCATGTGCAAAATTTGACGCACCCCCAAACTCCTTGATAGACTCAATTATGAGTCCAAATGTGAAAACAATGAAAGGATTAGGGGTTGGGGTTTGCTCCTTGGCTCGTATCACTTTGAAGGTAGAAGGGTGTGTTAAAGCTCTAGGATGGGGACTAGGATGAGAAACAAGTGGATTAATTATTCACATGAACTTGCACAAACCAAACAACAAGTTGGTTAATGCGTAGTTGGAGCATTTTTTATGCACGGACAAGCCACAAGCAAACATAGATTCACAAAATTCACCACAATCCAAATTTGGGGAAGGCACCACCTTCCCCCCTTATAGTATTTTATGTGCTTGGCCACGAAGCTTGCACCCAAATGTCAGTTTGTCTCGAAACTCCTAAGTTAGGAATTTTGAAATTTTCGAAATTGGGACTCCCACAACTTTGGAGGCCCATAACTTCTTGTGCAAACCTTCGATTGAGGTGAAGTCTGAAACAAAGTTGTAGGCCTTGTCGAGAGATTTTTAATGATATGTGGCACGTCACTTGCACGTAAGTAAATCAGGGGTGATTCTTGACTTTTAGTGGTCGGGAGGCATTTTGAATTTTGGCCTTTTTTTTAGCCATAATTTATGTTTGAAATACTCAAATGGGTCATGCGAGCCCATTTTAGACATTTAAGTTCCAAGAGCTTTCCACTAATATATGAAACTTTTCAATCCAATGAGTTTTGACCCCTGGAATTGCTTTCTGAAAATTCAGGAGTCCACTAAAACTCCAACTCCCAAAGTGGGAATTCGCTTGGGAGTGTGCGGGTTCATTCTCTCAAACTCTCCTACACTCTCGGGAGCATGAAATGTGACTCATGGGCTTCACTCTTGGCCCACACCTTTACAAGCCCTTGCTTTGATGGTGAGCCCAAGGTTAAGGTTGTGACAAGATCACAATATCTAAAATCATTCATAATTAATATATCATTGTAAATTAATTTGAATAATTAATTTCATTTTTTGGGGGTTACATTTTGAGGTTTTATTATTATATATATATAATTATTATTTTATTAATGGTAATTATGAACATATTGATTTTAATTACATGTACCTAAGTAACAAAATCTTTTCATAGAAAATTTTCCTTAACTCCTTGATGGGGAATTTTCCCTAATAAGTTATATTACTTAGTTAAACATGGTTTTGACATCAAACCATGTGTTTTAATCATGTAATTGTGAATTTCATAACATGACTTAATCATTTAATTATAAACATGATTAAAGATTAAATACATGATTACATAACTAAAATTTAGTCATAATCATAAAAATTTCAAGTCATGGATGTTGCTTTTTGGCATAATGTTGGTGCTTTAGGTGACATCCATTGAAACCACCCCATTATCACATAATGAAATCATGGATTGCAATTGAAACAATATTTGGATTTTTATTATGAATAAGACATGAATTCCATTAACTTCACTTGCATTTTGAAAATAAAACACATCATTTGGATGATTAAATGCAAATAAATAAAGGGGTGTGGTTGAGTTTTTATGTAAATGATAATTCTTTTTTTTGGTGTATGTGATCAAAGTAGGCAATGTCCTTTTGTTCAATGAAATCATCCCTCATCATTATTTATTCCATGTTGATTTTGACCCATCACATCACCTTGTCATATATTAGCCTGACAATGTAACATAAGCTTATTTGAATCCAAATGCAATTCTAGAAATCTTGTGAAATTCATGGGGCAAAAAACTGGTTACATGATGGAACCATGGTTATGTTTGCCATGTGCAAGTTCACCATTGGCACATATATGGTCCATGGTAGAAGATTATTTTTGTCACCTTGGGCCATTTGTATAATTGTTTGATAGAAAATTAAGCTAAACAACCCTACTTAATATATCAATGTTTGTTTGGGTTTCCAAAAATGTCCTTTGGTCCATACCCACATGCATACTTACAAAATGTGCCATCAATTTCAAGACTTAAGGTTGTGTACGATGTAACATTAATAAAAACTATATAATTAAAAGTGAATAATAAAACACCATACCAAATATGGCTAAAGTGGTTTTGGATTCTTGGCATTTCAACATTTGCTTGTGGAAATACATATTTATAAATGTCTCATTCCATCTAGGAATTTTCATGGTTGTGTTCATTGTTTAAATATTTTGAAACCCACATTATGTGGGATATATGCACTCTCAACTTCAATTATATCTCCCCTTTCATATTGAACATCCTTTGTCCACACGAATCTCTCTTGTTGAAAGGTGACCTCCTTGGGTTTTGGATTTCAATAGATTGAGATTTTGAAACACGACCCATGTTGGGAATTTAATGTGGGATGATATTACAAGAAGATGGCAAATCAATGTTAATATCCAAAGACTTGTACTTGTAATACTTTTAACTACATGTTAACTATCATATTCCACATCAATGCAAAGTGTACATGCTCTAAATATTTGTTTTTCATCCCTCATGAAAACCTTATACAATCAATACACAATACCTTAAACCCTACGTATGGGAAATATATATGATATGGTTTAATATTCAAAGGGCATAAAAAGTTGCGTAACTTTTACTTTTGAGCTTGAAGTATTTTTGTTTCCCTTTAAAGCCAAAAAAAAACTTGAGTTTCTTTTTTACCTGTCTATTGAAAAAAAATCACTACATCCATCCAAGATTATGTAAAGAGTACAAGCCATGCTAAAATAACTTCAAACCTAATTTTGAAGAGAGTTGCATCCACCTTAAATTATGTAATCATTACAACCCATGGAACTTCAACCTTTCATTACAAATTAATTTTTTTAATACAAATGCCCAAAAATCCTAAACCTAATTTTGATAACAAAAATTCACATCCACCTTAATTATGTAAATATTAGAACCTGGTGGACGCATAACCTTAAATTTGAAATGAAACAATATTATATAAATGCCCAAAAATTTCTATTCAACATAAATTCATTTTGGAATTAAAAATGCTTGCATTGGCCTTAAATTAAATCAACATTACAACCATTGGATGCATAATCATAATAAAAATATTATTTGTTATATATGACTACCCAAAAAACTTATGCCTCGAACCTAATTTTGGGGGAAAATTTTCAAACCCTATTAAAATGTAAATCAAATAATTGGGAGAGTTTGTATCACTCATACCTTCACAATGAAATCACCTTCACTCTCCTCTAGGAGATCAAATAGAATAAAAAAGGAAGCTAATTCTATATATGTGTATGTAAATGACTAAATCCACCTTAATTCATGAACTAAATATCATTGGTAACAAAAAGGTTGTGGTGACCTAAAACATTTAATGACATTATAAATTTGGGGTTGATTTCCCTATCCATAGACCAAATGTCCCCCTTATTTCTTTTAAGCATATAATATTGAAAAGTGAATTTGTATTTCACATTGTTCATCCATGTAAATGAAAGTGGGATATGTATTTAACAATTAAAAAATCGCACATTATGAGCAATACTTGTATTTAATTAAACTTTCATCGTTCACTCAAAATCGTTGTTTCTCTTTCTTCTTCACCCAACATGTAGGAATTCCAAGGACTTAATTAATCATTTTCAATCTTAATTCCGCAATAGGTGCCCCATGTTTTCATGAGCCCATATGAAGGTATTATTGCAAAAACTTGGTCGATTGTCATTTAATTCCCCATCACATCATAATTGGTCCACTATAGTAATAGATGTATGGATCTTGTTTCATGTATTTCCATAAATGGGTTAAAAGGAGAACTTCATTGGATGAAGTTGGGGGCAGGGGGGATGTGTCTACTAATACATGTGCAATACCCTCATGTGTTGTCAACAACATTGTGAGCTTGATGGATAGGTAGGTGGGGGTCATGCAACTACAAACATCATGTGTGTTGCAATACTCTTATCAATTACAAGTGACACCATGATCTTGGTGGGTTTTCTAAATAGGTTAAGATGTCGGTAGGCAAGTATGATTAGTCAATAATATAACTTTAAAAGTAGGTTAGGGTGATGGGCATGTTAATACATAGGTAGAGGCAAGGTGGTAGGTTGATGGGTGTGGTTGGATTTGAAAAAAAAACAAAAAAAAGTTTCCAATGAAAAATATGTTGAACCAAAATGATAACATAAAATAATGTTAACATGTGTGATTAGCATAGGAATAAGAAGCAATGAAAAACTACTCGCCATCCAACCACATACATCTTCAACTAGTGTAATCATGGGGGTTGGTCCATTTTGACCATACAATCCCACCTTCCTTTGATAAGTTAAATCTTATTTTGTGCCTTAGGGTATTTGGCAAGGTTGTTAAAGGAGTATAAAATTTTCTTTTTAAAATCTTTTTTATGGTATTTGGTTCAAAATTATTACTTTTGGCATCTAAGTTAGCATTAAATTCTTAAAGATAATGCCAAAGTGTTTCAACAAAACGAGTGACAATAAAATCTTTACAAGGGAAAATAAATATAATTATTTCTTAGTGTCATTCCCAACATTCTTGACATGTCTTGGCATTCCCATCACTTTGACTATGTTGTTGTTTTTTTAGTGCTCTTAATGTCCTTTTGGGCATCATTTCAATTACATATAGACATCTCATAAACCAAGTCACCCTACATCTAGATCAAATTTTCACCAAGACATTCAAATTTGAAATGTCCAACAAGTAATGTCTCATCCCATGACATCTTTCTCGCAACCTTGCTATTTAAAACTTCATAATCAAATTGTAATGTTTTTCAATCTCCATCACATTTGGTTTGTAAATTTTTGTTGGATGTTTGAAACTTTGTAATCAAATTGTCTTGTTTTTCAAAAAAAATTCACATTTGGTTTGTAAGTTATTGTTGGATGTTTGATTATTTAGTGTTCAAAATGACAAATTTGGTTTTGCTTCTTTGAATGTATATGTGTAGGGTAACACATGAAGAGCAAGCCATTCCCAAAGTAAGTGCATGCTTAAGATGGAGTTGAAAGGTGTTTACATGATCAACTCCGCACTATGATGGCATGATTGAACATAAAAACTTGTTAGGATATTTTAATTTTCTCTTGTCACTTGTTGAGAATCATGAAGGTAAAATGAAAAAAAATGAGGTGGGCATTTCAAAAAGAAAAATGCCCACCCAATCCTTGTTCATGAGACACTCACATCTTGGAAAGATAAAATTATGCTTTATAATGCAACCTCCAAATACATTCAAAAACATTTAACATGATTTTACAATGAATATAATAAATCCTCTAAACACATGCTAATTGAGAATGCACTTTGTAAAGAGCAAAATGAACATGGGTGTGACATTGCAAACTTCAATATCCTACTTAAAGTATAGCCACATTTCTAGGTAAACAATCTTTTTTATATTGCCTTAACATTGTGTAAAGGTGGTAGGTATTAAGACACTATTTGTTAACACCAATAAACATCATTAACTTGACATTGCTTTAACTTTGTATCCACACCTCCATTTCAAAGGTACATACCTTTTTAGTGATTTTTAATGATGTCCTACATTTGACATTTAAAGACAATGACCCCAAAATAAAAGATGTTTTTTCCTTTAAAACTAGAAATGTTATAGCATAGAACCCTAGAAGCAATAAAACATGGAAAAGAAACTTCCAAAGAAGAGACTCAAAAGAATCTAACCCTAATCCTTGCTTGCCATCCACAAAATACAATAATAATGTGATAACACTATAACACCAACACACAAGTTGTTCACAAGGGATCAATAATGAAAATTCATGAGAATGGTATTCAAAAAATATACACTTCCTTTTCCATGCACAAAAAAAAACCCACTCTAACAATTTCTACACCATCCTTTTTTGTAGATCCCATCATCACAAGAGTAAAAGAACAAACCATTGTCGCAAATACGAAATTCTTACCTAGAAGAATTAAGACCCAAAATGAAAACAAAACATTTTAGAGAAACATACAAAAGCAAGCAAAGATACCATATTGATAGTAGGTGCACATTCCCAAAAGAAAAATCATGTCCTTTCTCTTGGATTTGAAAAACTCCAACTAATGCCATTTCTTTTTCTTCCCATTGGTGGCAAATGGGAAGGAATAAAAAAAGAAATTTGCAAGCAACAATGTACTACTTCATATTGTAATAGAAAAAACCAAAATTCTTTTTCAAACTTATTTGTAGGAATAAACATCAAACACCCCAAAAAACACAATTTTTCACATTAAAAAAAAAAAGAATTTTAACAAATTTTTGTCCAGAGAAACATTGGGAGAAATTAAGTTACCATTGAATTATTATGATGTTTTTTCAAATGTTAGTTAACATTTCATTTTTATCCTAAAATGTGCATTTAAAAAAAAATTATTAGATAGTTATTTTAACTATTATCACTAACTTAACATTTTGTTCCACATAGGCATCCATGTAAGATTTGGTGGTACCAAACATTACATGTGTGGACCTTGGCTTAATTTTACATTTCTTACTTTCAAGTTACCTTTGATTTAGGTCTAAATGTGGCCTCACCTTTAATGTTTAGTTATTTTCATTTTTTGCATAACCTCATGTTGCTATTTTGGAATAGAAAGGTGAAAATACCATTTAAATATATTACCATATGATCTTAACAACTTTAACTAAAACATGTCACAATAAGAATTGAAATGGGCGGGAACCATATGTTGTATACATCTTTGTCCACATGAATTATTCACGTAAATGTCACACATGTTTAACATATGTAAGGAATTTATTGTTTTGAAAATGTTGCTTTGTGCTTTATGTTGGGCAAGGTTGTTTATCCTTGACCTTATCTTCAGATGGTTTTAGAAATGATTAAAAATCAACTTGGGACATTGATAAAAGATTAGGGAATTATTTGGTGATGTGATCCAAAAACCTTGTTATGTTTCATGCGTCCAACAACATGGAAGTGGTGAAACATTTTATGGCTTGATTTTCATACATTTCTTTTGTGTTAACACATTGTTTGAAATTTCACAATATTTTTAAACAAATGGTTGTTTTGAATACTTGGATAGATTGGTGTGATTCTTGAACCTTGGAGATTTATGAATTTGAACAAACTATATTTTATAATTTTAATCTTTGAAATAATATTGTTTGATCAACTCTAATATTGGGAAGGGGAACACTAAGATGCCCCAAAACATTAATGGAAAGAATATACTATACAAGACTATTGAATTTGGTTCATCTTTGATCTTTTATGTAGTTTTTGAAGAACTAACAAATGTTTTTGCTTTCATACTATTTTCATCAATCTTCTAGTCAAATATTTTTTTAAATATAGCAACACAAAAATTGTTAACATGACCATGTGACATATTAGTTTTAAGACAACACATCACAAACCTAGCATCTCATGATTTAATAATGAAAATTGTGCAAAATTTGTTCATTCATAAATTGTATGTTTCATGCATTAATATCATGCATTAAAAGCACATGTTCATGCATTAATATGGTTTTACATTGTTTTACATCAATGTGTAAAATCACATAAATGCAATTGTTTTACACTTAATGGAGGTATATGGACTTTATATTAAAAAGTTCATTATGACATTTAAACTTACACGGAGTGTAAGTCCTAAATCATATACATGCACAACATTGGTGCACACCTTGCCATATGGATGTCCTTGTGATGTTGTGAGAATACATGTACAATGTTCTGCCCTTGTCATCCTACTTTCACATTTAGTAGTTTTCTATATTTCACAAAATATTTGAGCTTATTTCACCATATTGTAACTTAAGCTTTACATAAAGGCCAAGCACAACTTCACCATGAAGGTTTCACATAAGAGGGACTGAGCGATTTTGTATTTCTGAGGCCATTGTCAAGGAGAAAATTTGCCAAGTACATCCACAACATAGGGAATTGTCCACTTCGGAAGTTCCCTCACAGTGGTTTTTCCTTTCAAGCTGTTCTTTACAGCACTGAAGATTTCAACCAAAAAAATCCAATACACATGCAACTGTTCTTTCCACTGGTAAACAAACTTCTGTCCAACATTAAAGATTTCAGCCAAAAGATCCAATTTACAAATGATTCTTCTTTTCACTTGTGTGAGTTTTACTGACATTGCTGTATGGTGTATGAACTCTTCAGAAACCAGGGGAAGGGAAAAGGAAGGGGACAGAGGTCTGTATAGAAGATTTATAAACATAAATGATAAAAGAAAAAGACAGATGACAAAGAGTAGCAGTTCTTTCTGCAGGAGAAGGGTAGCCCTTTTAACCCTCCCCTGTCTGTTTCTCAGTGCCTTGTCAATGGGGCTACTTAGACCCTCATGCCTGTGCAGTGCAAAACAGGGCAGGGCATCTTGGGCTACCCTTTCTCCTGTAAACAAATGTTCCATCCATTTTGTATCACAAACTTGTGTGGACAATTCTAGTTTTTTCTTCTTATTTAACTTTAGACTGGACCTTCCACCATGGAAACCCAAAATAATGTTGTCACATCAAAAGCCAAGGCACAATTCAACACAGCACAACATTGTGGCAAGCTGTAGGTTCCACATCATATGTCAAAATGACTCTTATATCCATCAGACCAATCTACTATCATTATTTGGGTTGTGCACATGAAGGCAAAGTAGAAATACATCTCAATTTGAGCATTAACTCTAAAAATAGATGCAACCCCCTCTCTTGTTGGTACACATTTCTCTATGCAAAAGTAGCACACAAGTATGGTTTCTTTTTTTTTGGCTGTTCATCTTGGAGTTAATGCATGACTCTGCAAACTCAACAAACTGAACTGGAGTTATTAGTTCTTGCTAGAAGATGAGACATGACTAAATGTCTCTAAATGCTTCCTGTTTGAAGGTCAGGATGCTTCCCAACAACAGCAAACTGGTTGAGGAAATCTTGCACCATAAGGATTTGGGAGCCCCTAGGTTTCCCACATTGTGGATGACTGGTTAACCTAACAACCTCACTAATAATTGCATTGGCATGACCCAGTAGTGAATGGAACCCACAACAGTTTGCAGGGTGCTTATCAGTCCCCCCCCCACTAGAGTATACTTGATGATGCCAGCAAATATGTCACAAGACTAAAGATCTTCCACCGTTCCGTCTTTGATAAGACCAGCCACACTACTTAACTCAGGTTGCTCCAAATTTCCATGAAGTAGCCGTGAGAGGAGAATGCGTACCACATTCTGAGCTGACACTGCACTCATTTCTATAGCACTTGCCGCATTTTCAATGGCATTTACATAGTAGAGGTGGTGCCCATCCAATATATAGGGTGCAAACTTCTCAGGTGGTGTGTAGTGTGGGTATGCTGCCCAGTCAATACGAATAGTACTGCTTCTTGTGCTGCAAAAGGGGAGAGCCCACAAGGAGGAAATAAGAGTTTTCGATGACATGAGAAATTGAAAGACAGACTTTTGTTATACCATCCCCACAAGTTTTCAAAGGCAAAGCATCCATTAGCTACTATGTGTGCATTGCTGATATCCAAAAAAATCAATTGGATGTCCAAAAAATCAAAAAGTCAGTATGAGACTGATTCCCATCTGCTGGAATTGCTAAAGTACAAGTGTCAAGTTCATCTGATTCATAGCCAACTTCTGCCTCAGCATCTGCATTTACCCTTACGTTTACTACACAGAAATGGTAGGTGGTAAAAAGAAAACCTTCCATACCTGAAGAACTTGTCCAGTAGTTCATCTGACAAGGGTGCCCGTGAGAATGCCTTGTATGCTTTGTCACTAACACTGTACTCCTTCAGTACATTTATTGAAGAAAATGGGATTGCAGGATCCTCCACGGTACCAATCAGATCTGGAATAGTGTCACTTGACATTCCAAAATATTGCTGCAAAAATTCACCAACAAGAGATGTTGCTTAGGTTCTTGCCAACTTTGCTTTAAATACTGATGCCAATCATAAGCTATAGAATGTTCAATCTCAAACATCCATAAGCAGCTAAAGAAACAGGGATGAATGAAGAATGGAAATGAAAGCTTGCTTTGAAGGAGTGTTGCTACCAAACACAAAATAATGTCATTACCCCCACTTATCTCCACATGTCAAGCATAAGCATGAAGGCAGAGGAACTAGAGGTAATGAACTATGAGCCTCCCGGATACAAAGGGAAAAAGCACAAGAGTTGGTCAGAGGGGACAAGGGGAAGTACTGCATTGAGAAGGCCACGGATAAATGTTGTATAGGTGTGCTGCATGGATCGCTGTGGAAGTTTGACCTTAGGATTGATCTCAATCTTTGATTCATCCAAAGAGGTTGCCAGGATAACAGTATCACATGCCTTGGTCCCACCTGATTCCAACTCTACAATGTACCCACTGTCCTCCAAAGTAACAGACACCACTCTACTCTTCAAGTGTAGGGATGCATTTGTGTAACGGATTAAACCTTCAGGAATCTGCCAGTTTCCACCCTCTACAGCCCAAAGGTCTCCACCTGAGCCACAGAGGGAGACACCTCCTGCCATCCCACTAATGCTCACATTCTGGCCATAGTTGATTCGCATGATGAACTAGAGAACCATGCACACAGGAAGACACCTGTGTCAAAATTCCCAGCAGTAACCTGCCAGATGAATACAGTGGTCTGTCCTGGCCTAAACTTGCTTGTTTGCAGTAACTGGTAATCTATTTAACAACTTACACTGCACATGAAGTGACAGCTTTTTGAGCAGTAATCCTTCTGAACAACATGACTAGAGATGTATGGAACTAGCTCCAGAGAAAAATAGAACTCAAAGGTAATATACAGAAAGGGGAAGCCAACCCTATCACCAATCAAACAAAAGATGATGACCAGATGACCAGCACCTGACAGAATTCACAAGAAAAGAAGGTCTCTTACCGTGACAAGTTCATCTATAATTAGGTTAGACAAGCCATACTTCACAAGCAATTCCTGCACAGGGTACTGTGTGCTCTCATACAGGCCAACAGATTTGAGGAGCTCTTCTACTGTCTCAAAACCTGGGCGCCCCTCTTGGTACAGGAGTAGGAATTTTTCAAGCAAATCCTGTATCCAGACAATCATGATGGGATTAGAGCATTAATTGGAAATGTACTTGCTGGCAATGTAATCAAGAACAAGTAGTACACATCCTTCTCCTTATAACATCAAATTTGAAACATGTCCATGATGGCAATAAATAGCAAAATCCTGGCTTGTGACAGTCTGGAATAGGAAGAGCTAGACAAACATAGAGCATGGGACTTCTTAGATGCCTGTCCATGTTTCAAATGTAGAATCATCATCCTGAAAGTTCAAGGTCTGCTACCAGGGCTCTCAGATTCCAGAATGGTGAGAGCAATCCAACTGACATCAGTGGTGGAGAGTCACAATGGCAATTTGTAAAGTGAAAGCTGAAATTGGTAACAACACACATCTACAAGCATCTGAATTAGCTCAGTTAGCTCAGCCATAACAATGAAGATGTGGAAAACATTGCCCTGGCATCTGCTCCGCTACACTCCCACTTTATTTCATGCCTGGACAGGTAAGAGATCAAGAATCTTGAAGGAGAGACTATGATGTCAGGGTTCATGTCTAAATCCACAGATTGCCTAGGATGTCAGTCTCTTTCATGTGAATGAACCTAAAGGAAGACTTTCAACATCATACCGGGAATCAAGAAGTCCGTCTTGACCCTATTGAAACCAAACACTGATAGGGGAGAAGGATCGGATGAAAATACTCAAAGTGCAACAAAGGAAGAAAAGAAAAAAAGAACGAGGTCTTGCAAGAACTCACAGAAACGTAATTCTGCATGCTCCATAAACTGGTACCGTAACGCCACATGACGGCAAGCGTGTTGAGAATCTGCGTAGTAATTTTGGAGATGAAGGAATCCCCAGCATTGACGGTCTTGAAAACAAACTTGCTGCCGTTCCAGATGCCGAACCCCTCATCGTCAGGGTCCGATCTCTGCTTCAGTCCCAGCAGATTAACGAAATTGACAGCGTGAAAATTCTTGGGATGGAGGATGGAAGCTCCAGCCTCGAAAGTGTCTCCTGCCAATTCCACCACCGCCATTCGCCCCCCAACCTTGTCGTTCTGCTCAAAGATGTCGATATCGAGCGGAGCAGTTGAGTAATTACGCAGAAAGAAGGCCGCGGAAGCTCCTCCCATGCCACTCCCCACGATACACACTTGCAAGCCATAACAGCAGCGGCAGGCGAGGAGGAGGCACACGAGAAAGCGTCCAATGACCACAAATTGACCTGCCGCCATACTTCCCCTACGAAGTGGTACGTTGGAGAGCGAAGGTGAGGAGGAGACGAGCTATGGACCAGAAACACCTCTTCTTCTTTCACCTGTTGCTTGGTGACGAAGATTTGGCGATTGAATTATTATATATTAGAATTCCCGCGTTGGCACCACTGTTTGTTTTTAGGCCAAATTTCGCACGGCGACCACTAAACACAAGTCACGTGCGAATGCTACAACGGGTTTTTTGGGTTTTTTGTTTTTGGCAAAACTCGCCATGTTGAGGAAAAACTGTCAGAAGTTGCAATCGTGGACGTCGTCAGTACAAAGCGGGATTTTGAAAACACTTCTACTTTCCTGCCTCCTTCCGTCCTTCCTTTTGTGGATGATCGCCAGTCCACCTACTTGGCAAAATTGGAAAACAAAGACACTGTGGTTAGCACAGAAGGCCATACTATCTAGGTGTGTGCTAGTGGGAGCCTGTTGGGGAACACATTGGGAACATGTTGGGAACCCATTGGGAACCTGATGGGAACACATCGTGAACAACGGAAATACCAATTTGTTTGACAATTCCCCCCATTTCCTCAAAGACAAAATGATGGTTTCATTGGGTGAACCAGCACCTACATTGGTACTTGCACAAGATGAAACTGCTTGAACACATCAAGGTGGATGAAGATATGGGCATAGCTTAGGTTAGGTTCAATGGTCTAGGGTGCTAGATTAGCTTGTGCTAGATGCCATAGTCTAGAGCACTATACTACCTAAGGTCCATTGCAATAGGATATTTTGAAATTGTGTTCTTGTGCTCCTTGATTCTTGGCCGCCATAGCTAGAGCTTCATTACTTGCATAGCTCATTGCTTCCACTTAACATAGTTCCATTGCTTGCCAGCACTCATCACATGCTAAAACATGTTGGCATCTTAAATTTCCCTTGCAAATTTTTTTGTTCATCTTTTTCTTTGTTGGTTTTGGCTTGGTCTTATCTTACAAGAAGACCCATCCTTAAGATATCAATGTCTCTATTCTTGCACTAATCACATTTGTCCATGTGTTCATGTTTGCAATGTTAGCAATGACCACAACCAACATTTCAGGTGGGAATGTGAAACCTAATTGTGTTTTTGAGTCTCACAATGGCAAGGCATATCACCATCATCAAATTCGTGTTGTTATTACAATGTGTTTTTGCTTTGTGTACGTGTGGGAGCTTGGGTGCTCTAGCAAATGAGCACATGTGAGATTACACAATTCAAACTTACTGGAAATGAGGAGTCTCTTTGGGGAGCAATGTTGATTGAAATCATGTTCACTTTTGCCCTTGTATTCATGGTATTCTCCAATGTGGTAGATTGCAACAAGGGATCCTTGGAAGGGATTGCAACATCCCTAATGATCACCTTCATAGTGCTCGACAATATTTTATTGGTGGGTCTTTTCAATGACGAATATTTGAACTTGGGTTTGAACTAGAGTTGTTTAGATTTTGGGTCATGTTAGTTTTGGGTCTGGATCTAGGTTCAATGATTTTTAGGAGGGTCAAGACCACCACAAGAATTGGCCCAATAGCTCTAAGTAGTTCAAGGCCTACCACAAGAATTAATTCGATAGTTCTAGAGGATTAAAGATTCGCCCAAGAATTGGATCACTGAATCTTTTTGCCGAGTCACCCAAGTTTGGATCTTAAGGTCTAGGATGTAAGGTCAACCTAAGTCTAGGGTCTAGGTTAGGGTTGGTAAAAAGGGAGGAGGACATTGTTTTTTCTTGTTTTATCTTTCCTTTTTTTTTTTTTTTGGGGGTGCTCTTCAGATGCCTTTTAATGCTTGTTGCACACTTTGCTTGTCCCTCAATTTTATTTTTGCTCTTGAGGTGTCTTGTAGTGTTTGTTGGACATTTTATTTGTTTGCCACATTATACATACATGCAAGTGTCTAATGTGTACTATGTCTTACCATAGAAATCTTGGATTAATTTGTTCATCTTAGGTATCATTTTTTCCACTTCCTATTGCACAAACTTTCTCTTGAATATCACAATAAAACAATTTTTTTTCTCTCATTGGACATTTTGGAATAAAAGAGCATGGTGAGATGATGCAATGTGGCGGGTCAAAAGAATGTGGTCTATAATATATATTATATGTATATCTTAACTTGACGTTAATGATATTATATTAGGGAAGCTTATGTGGTTACTTTGAAATGTGATGTAGAGGTAAAAGAGAGAGGTTTAATTGATGATAGGAGGAACAAATGGAGGTTTTTATGATTTTGTGCATAAATACATATTTGCCATAAATGTTGGCAAGGCAGGAAGTGAGGTGACATTTTGATAAGCATATTTACATTTCTTGACCTCATGTCAAATTTCAACATCATATGTTCAAAGTACCAAGTGTTGATTCATTATTCTTTTGTTCCTTGTAACTTTATATGGAAGTTTTTAAACACGCTAAAATATGATCCAATAGAAGTAGCCTCCCAACTTGTAAATGCAAGATATGAATGCATGTGTTTCTTTCTAGATATTTGCAATCAATTAATTGCACTTATGAACAATTAATTATTACATTTCATAGTTTAAATATATTTATTTTTCTAAAGTTTCTTTAGGGTTTTCATTTGTTTGATTTTGTGACATGTTGCCATTGGTATTTTCGTGTGCTACATTGGATATGATGTGTGATCCATATAATTAAACTTCCTCTTGTAGTCACACTTCAATTATGTTGTAGACAATTAATCCCAACTCCCCTAGCAATTACATCAATTAAATTGATAATACAAGCAATAAATGCATAGCTTGGGTGAAAATTGAAATAAACATGCCAACTTTTAAGTTGCATATTAAATTCTTTGTGGTTTGTTGCAAAAAATGTCATTTGCAAAATGTTGTTGGCAAATGTATCGACTTCCATGGCCAAAGTAAATGATTCATTGTAGGGTTGAGGGCACTATAAGGTAGTTTGACTTTTTGGGGACGTTTTTTCCATTTGTGAAATCATTGAAAAAGATGACTTCCTTGTCGTTGATAAAAGGTCAATTCTCACATCTTCATTTGTAGGCATTCTTCAACATGGAATGGTCTATTTGTATAAGGTGACAATGTATATGTAAGATTGACTAGAAAATTTGTCATTTGACTTTAATGTAAAAATTATGAACCAGTTGACATAAAAATTAAATTGATATAAAGAAAAAAATTAGCATGAGGATGTGGGGTGGGTGCAACATTGAATTATTCAATAGTTTTTTGTGAGTGTTTTTATCAAGTCAAACATTACCATCTAATGTAAGTACCACCTACTTAAGTTACCTTTGTCATTCATATTACCCAAAAAGGTCGTGAAGCCTTCCTAGATGCTACCATGTAAGATTCTACATGCAATGAATTGAATGGAAGGGAATAAAATTTTAATTTAGTTAATTTGATAAAGAGAAATGCATTAATTTTTTTTGTTGTGAAACAATGATGTTATTTTGTGCTACATTTTGGTTCCATAGACATATTAACCACTAGATTATTTGCATGACAATGGCTTACAAACCAATTGTCATGGCCTATTAAATAATTTTTGAAATTGATGAAGATATTGGCACCATTCCTAATAACCAAGTTGTTGATCCAAGTTCAAAGGTGGCATATACTTTAGAAAACATAATAGAATGGCAAGTTCATTACAAGAAAAACTACAAGCCAATTTCAACTTTTGGTCTACACATAGAAGGATAATGCCCTTTTGGGCATTTTTTTGTTATGGATGATGGATCAAAGGTGAATATTTCTACACCTCAAACAATGCATTGTGTGGTGTGTTATTTTGGTCATAATGTGCCCATTCAACATAGTACACATGGTAAACCTAGAATGATATCATACAACAAGAATAATCGGACAAAAACACTAAGTAAACATGTATCCTAAACCCTAAACTCCACAAGCAAGAACTTACCAAGTGGACTATTGACTTACAACATAACAAAAGTCAAGCATGAGGGTGCCAACCATCCAAGAAAAGGAACTATCCAAGCCCATATGCCATCCACAAAATTTTATGGTTTGTCCAAACCTTACCATAAGAATGATCATGCACAACGAGCATTCTTGGAGGATTTAACTCTATACATAACTAAAGATCATTGCCCTTTGTCAACTATAGCAAACCTATGGTTGAAGCACTTAGTTTTATGGCAATGTGGGAAAGTTGTGTTCCCATCCAATAATCAATTTGTGAATGAAATGTTTCTTAACATGGTTACCTAAACCATGGAAAAAATTGTGAACCGAATGCTTGCTAATTGTATGACATGCACAAAACTTTTGACTCATGGATGTCAGGAAGCAATAATGACATTTTCGCCCTTTTTGTTTCATTCATAACTTCTTTGTGAGTGCCATTGGCATAAATGAAACTTAAATTCTTGAAAATATTTTAAACTATTGTAACAACAAATTTACATTTCACATGCATATGTTCACTATTTTTGTCTTAAGTCTCAACAAACTTAACATTACCATTCAATAACACATCATATTCATAGTTATTACACATAACCGGAATCTGCACTTTAGAATACATTATAAAAAACTCTAGAAACAATATTACAATTCATTTCATCATAATATGATACTATAGAAAATTCCCACAAAAAATGAACATATAATTCACTGCATAAATCAATGCTTCTCTGTACTATTGAAAACATGAATCCAAATTATAGCATAATCCCATGTTTTGTTGAAAACAATTCAACAAAACACTTAAAATCTATGTTATATCAAAACAAAGTCTGTGGTTTTCTATTACAAATACCTACAACTCCTCCTATTTTTCTTTAAACTTCATGTCTTCTTCTTCTCATGTTCTCTAAAACTCCAACCTTTTGAATTATCCCAAATCACATCATCATGATCAAAACAACAAGAATTCAAAATTCAAACTAACAAAGTTCCCTTATCAATCCCTATCCTAACTACCTTGTTCATCCAAAATCACATATTCATCCTACCCCCTTTACATTACCCCTTTTGTATTTTGGATTTTGTCCCCGAAATCCTTGTAAAATGACAAAAATGAAATGAGAATATTCTATATCTTTTTAAACATCTATTTCCTTTACTACAATTCTATAATCCCAATCTACATAGAAACTAATGGTTCTATATCTATGTTTTGTTTTGCAGTTCCGATCTCCTCCCCCACTAATTTAGTTTATGGTTATATTTCCAGATGCTATATCTTGGGTATCTCTTCTTATAGTGCTGGAATAGCCTCCACCTTTTCCTGTTCATGAATTCCTTATGGTTCTTTTTTTTCTTAACCCCCTCCTCTAAGGTCTTGTGGTATCTTTAGCTATACCTCCTCATCTTGAACTACTCCACTTCTGAGGTCTTATGATTCCTCAATTTGTATTTCCTCCTCTTGAGTTGTTCCATTGGGCCCTATTTATGTTTCTTCATCCTAACCCAATACCTTTGTACTTGTTGGACTACCACAAATGAAATTTGGAAAATTATTTTGATAAGCTTCCAACTTGTACCTTAATTTTTTTTCATCAACTCTATGTTGAGCAAGATTTTTTTCCAACTCCTTTGTAAAATATTCCTCTATAACCTCCCACCATTCCTTAGATTTTATCGTAAAGTCTTTCATCTTGTTTTTCATCCTCATTAGGTTATACTACTATAGCATATGTTCATAATCCTCTAGTCTTTTCTTGATACTAGCTGGATTTAAACTCTTCCTCTATTCATGTGCCCTCTTTAATTGTGCTTACAAGTGTTGTAGAGTTCTCTGATGTTCCTTCTTGTCCTCCATTAACTATTATATTTCTACCTCTGCTGTTTTTTTTAAGCTCCTCATACTACAATAGAAATACATTCTTTTGATTTATCAACTCCAAATTTTTCAAAACATTCTCCTTCTCCTTCTTTTATTTAATCAATGCTTTCACCTAACTATCCAAAGCCTCTTATTGTTTCTTATGAAAAACCAATGCCTCTATCCACTTCCTATATATGGTTTCCCATATTTCAACCTTCAACCTTGAATTCTATAATTCTTCATCTTGGGACTTCAATCATGTTGTGTTACCCTTGAACTTTTCATTCTCATCTTGTAGTTTCTTAATGAAGATTTTATTTTCCTACTCAACCTTTGCCATGCTTTTCCTCCAAATTTCCACATTATGCTTATACGCCTTCTAGAAATCTCTCTCCTTATTAAATTCCTCCTGTAACATTACCTTCTCCTTCTCCCTTGTAGCCAATCTATTCTTCAAAGTGTTCACCTCCAAAGTCAAATTCCCCATATTTAGACTCACAATTGCCATGGTCTGAAATAACTCAATTATCTCATTTGTTTTCATTACTTATGCAGGTACCTCCTCCATAAACTTTGGTGTACTTGTCTATGTCGTAGGATCTCCAAATCCTTCTACAGATGATCCCAACTCCTATACCATTCTTCTCCCTAGTTCAAATTCAAATGGGAATCCCTCTATAAATTCTGGCCTACTAGGTGGTACTTATAGTTCTATCGGTCTAAACTTTTCAAAAGTAGGTTGTGTTGCCATTCTCTCTATTTGCAACTTAGTAGCCTATAGACCTTCCTATGTATGTATGTTGTTGATGTTGTTGCAAATGTTGTTGTAAATGTTGAAAATGTTTTGGACATACAATGGTCTCCATCCAATCTTCACATACATCCCCTTCAAAGTGCAAATGCTCCTCACCTTCTAGAAACCTTGTCATGTTCCCTTTTAACTCCATGGCTTTGCTTCCTCAACTATCTCTCATGTGGCAATGTCATCTATGGTATTTCCTGCCTTTGCTCCTTCGGCCATCTTTCTTGTGGAAATGTCAACTATGGTACTGTTGTAATTTATCTAATTTGCATGTACCATTGTTGGCACTTCAAATGGTTCCACTCTACCCCTCATCATCTTCTATGTCCTCAAATATGTGCTTTCATGTTCCTTCTTCACTCTTGAGCTTGAGGCTCCTCCTTCCTCAACTTTGTTCTTCCTCTTGAGAACACTTATTAGAAAGACTGTTACAACTTTCTTTTTGTTCTCCAGTGTTGTTTACATCTCCTCCCTAGTTCTTTTAACCTTGGGTGGTGGTTTTTATGGATTGTCCTTTTGATGCACAAACACATACTGAAAGATTTTTGCCAATATTAAGGTAGATTGACATGTATCTTTCTTATCCCCCTTATTCTCCTTAACATACTTATACCACCTATCCAACTGACTACACAAACTATTGAATATAATATGTGCCCAATCTACATGTTGCCCCTTTTTTGCTCTCACCAATGTAATAACATTTTTGTTGCTAAAATATTGTACCTTCTCCCTATAATAAATGATAAATATAATGGCAAGATATCTAATAGACTATGGCAAACCCAATCCTTTGCATTCCATTAATCTATAGAAAAATTTGTAGGTGCAAGTTTATAACTCTGTAATGCCTAAACTGCTAGTGATTTACTAATTTGTCCTTTCGGTTCTTCTAAATACCTTTTCGCACACACTCCAAAAACATCTACAATTAGTTGTTTATTAATTTCATACACCTTATCCTTATGCCCAAAGTAGATATATACACCCTTGATCAAGAACATGTTAAGAAATTCCAACATTACATCAGGCATTAATGCTTCCCACCCCATCATAAACAAAGGAACAAGCCCTACTTTAGAAGCCCATTCTTCTTCCTTAGCAATATCCTTCCAGTTTTCCATCTATTCTACATGTTTGTCATAGTTTCGTTTCGTTTATGTTCACATGAATCGCTCAAGGTTTGGAATTTTAATACCTTCTTCCATAAGTGTAGTTTTGTTTAAGATTGCACGTCTTCTCTTAACTACCGCTTCCGCTTCACACTGCTCCATCTCCATCACCCTTCGTTGTGCTTCTACCATTATCTACACCTCTGTGGCTTGCCATACTTTTAATTGTAGTTCTGTGGATAATTGTTCTTCCTTCACAACAACATTCTCCTTCCTTGCGTCCTCTTGCACTATCTATGCTTCCACAAAATGTTGTTATTCAACTTCGTCTTCCCCTAATTCTTCAATGCACATTAAATCTACTAATGTAGCTCTTCATCCTGTCTATTTTCTTGCATGCCAATGTTGTTTGCTTTTGTGTAAAAACTCAACTACAGATGTTCTAATTGTATCTATGTTTTGAATTATCGTTTGTGCGAATTGTATTTTCTCATTATACGCTTTCCCTTCTACACATTTCAAAGATGATGATGAATGCAATAGTAACCTTATAACCAACGGCTACATATTCAACACTCTTTTTTTCTTTGCTCTTCCGAACTTTTTTTCTACTTTTGTTCTTTTCAATAATTATGCTTCCTCTTCATGCCTTTGTTTGTGTTCACTTTTCTATGCTTCCTTTTCCCTTGCTATTTGTTGTAGTTTTTCAATTGCACTCTCTGCACTCATACTACTGCGAACTCCAAAACTTTGAAAATGCGCACAACTTCTAACAACAAACGCAAACTACTTTCAATAGTTACCTCATTTTTTCTAATCCTTGAACATCCCACCCGTCACATTCATTTTTTCATTTGCCCGCCATCTTTAAATTAACACATGATCTTCAAAATTAATATGACCCATCACTACAAGTTTATGTGTCCTTTGTATAGCCATGTGGAAACACTTAACATCATCATTATGAAAGAATGTTGTAGATTTCATCTTCTGATTACTCCACATTTGTAATCTCCTTACATTATCTGTATTAACTCCACTTTGTTCGCCATGTACACCTTATACTAACTTTGCCCATTTATCTGTTGATTATGAGACACATCTAGTGATTATACCAATTTTTTTGCCAACTATGCACATAATTTTGATGGTTGTGTTAATAATCTTAATGATTGAGCGAATATTGTCGTTAATTCATCCAATACACCTAACATATCATCTTTAGATCTCTACAACCCAAATCACACACTTCTACAATTATTGCTCATTTGCAAATTAAAAATAAAAACTTTGTTCACCACTAGATCTATGATTTGCTCTTTATCTTCAACATTTTTCATATGTGGTTTCTGTATTTCACATCCTTCATTGTCCTCCGCTATGTCAAAGTTAGCCTCCTGAACTCCATTTGCATTTTGTTCCCCATATATTAACATTTATTGTTCTTTTTTTTGAATTTCAAATTCCACGTATTTATAAGGTTTGAGTTTATTCACATTGACTAACATAGGGTTAGTTTCAAACTTCTCAATGGTCACCAATAACACACATATTGTACTCTGTACAGTCCAAACCGTTTCTTAGTAAATTTCCTTAAGTGCGACTTATTGCCTTTTGGAAACCATTGAACATAATCACCAAAACTAAACTGTTTTTCTAGATTCTTTTGTTGACTCCATAATGTTCTATTCCATTGCTAAATTCCTGCAATTTCTACAACCTACATTCTAGCTTCCTGCAACTTTTCGAGCTCTATAATTTTGCTAATTAAAACTCTCACTGGAGTATTGTCTTACTCATTTCCACTAGCAATTAGAACAATGTACTATGTGGGCATTGATGGATGTAATCCATACACTAATTGATATGGTGTATACCCTATTGCTACTTTATATGCAATTCTGTATGAAAATAACACTCTAGACAGATGTTCATCCTAATTTGTTCTATTTTACTAACTAACTTATGTCACAATATTATAGTAGATGATGGAAAATTATATAATTTCAAAATTTTAAAACGAATTCATTTTTTGAAAAATAATAATTATTCATTTTCTCAATGTGGAAAGTGACCCTAGGTTACGATATAAATAGTTGTGTTAATATATTCATCCCAAGGAAATTTTGTGGCAACCATTTGCTAATTATCAAGTATTATTCAATGAGTTCATGTCTTCTTCTCTTTTACACATGGCTAAAAAACATCAAGGGGAAACATAAAGTTGATGCAAAAGTTTTTAAAAAACAAATGTGGTGATTTGTGACTCGTTAAACTCTTTGCACAAAAAAAAATTCCTATTAAGGATGTGGGAGATTTATGCTTTTGTTGTTGTCAAACATTGTTGCAATTTGTTATCTTGGCCCATTTTATACAATTCACCATTCTTTAGTGTAAAAGGTTTTACTCTCTTGACCAATTTCTGCTTTTGTTACACTGATAACATGTCTTCAATCTATCTTGTTTTCAAAAATTCTTTTATATCATTTAGTCATTTAGGCCCTATATAAAGCAAACTTGCATCTGTGGTTTGATCAAACACACTTGTGGGTTTTGTAATATTCGGTAATCTTGACAATGCATTTGAAACTACATGAGTTTTGCTTGGTTTATACACTGGGAATTATTAGGTGGTGCCATGTTTACTATTGCTTGAATTTTCTTTAGATCTAGTAGTTTCCCTTTTTTGGAAACAATAAAACCTAAGATCATCCTTGAAAATACCATAAATGCACATTTGTCTGGATTTAAACCAATGTAATATTCTCTACACTTTTGAAAACATAGTCTAAGCTTCGACAAATGATTTTCCATGTCATTATACACTGTAAAGTCATCTAGAAATATCTTCATAAAATTGTCCAAATACTCTTTGAATGTTTTGGTCATCGCTTTTCGATATGTTGGAGGTCCATTTTTAACTCCAAACAGCATCACCTTCCATATGAAAGCCCCTAAGTCTATAACAAATGTAGTCTTGTATATGTGCTCTGAAGTTATAAATATTTGATGATATCATGAATATCCATCTAAGAAAGAATATGCCTCATACCCTGCTACTGTGTTCAACACTTCATATGTGAAAGGTAATGGGTATGGAACTTTTTTTGTGGCTGCATTTAGTTTCTTAAAATCTATATTGATTCTCAACTTGCCATTTTTCTTGGGTACTACTATTATGGGTGACAACCATGTAACTTCTTCTACATATTCAATGAATCCAATTGTTAACAACTTATTTATATCTTGTTTGACTAATGTAGCATAATTTGGATTTAATCTGTACCTAGCCTGATGTGTTGGTGGTATAGTAGTGTTTAATTCAATTTAGTGTTGTCATAGCTTTAGTGGAATCCCTTTTAAATCTTTGTATGTCCATGCAAAAACATCTTTGAATTCCTTCAACAGCTGTTCCACTTCTAGCACCTTGCCTGTTTCTACATGTGCATTAATCTTCACCATTTGTGGTTTTGCATCAATTCCCAAATTAAGCTTTATCAATTGTTGATATTTAATTAATGTCCATCTAGCTATCTACAATCCCTGTTCTTTGATTTTTGCTAGAGTTTCATCCATTACAACACTCCTTGGTTGATGTTTGTGATACATCTTTGGATACACCTTATCCTTCAGAGCTACTTCTGGTTCATATCTGTTGCTAGGTATTTTTTTCTCTATGCTTTGTACTTCATATCCTTGTTCTGAAATACTAGTTTTCACATATGTATCCATGATCCCCACATTTGTGGTTTTCACAAATCGAATTGTTTAAAGTAAATTGATTGTTCCTATGGAGAACAATTTTGGTTATGTAGAAAAGATGATATCTTCTTCTTCATTTGTGATGCCATTTTGATAATCATAGCACAGTAACATTTCTAGTTTTTTTACTTCACCTCCCAAATGTTTGGTAATTATAATTGTTCTTATTGTCCCATTCCCTTATATGGTAACAATGTTATTTCCCCAATCATGTGCCACTTTAGCATCCCTCAACCATGGTCTCCCCAACAACATGGAATAACTAGAATTTACCACACTATTATGAAGTATAGTAAACGTATTTATGTAAGGAATGCCATGAACATATATCTTTAGATTTCTTATCAACCCCATTGGTTTTGTGGTTGTTTGATTTACCATCCTTAAGTTATATGGTGTAAGTTTAGGCTTTGGAAGCCCCAACCTCAATCTCAATTGTTTTGTGATAATATTAATTCCAAAACCTCCATCTAGCAACACATCCTTTATTGTATTCTTCCCAATCTATACTTGGATAATTACCATATGATTATTTATTGATACAACAGCTGTCCCTACTTTTGGTACTACATAATCAACTTGTTTCTCTGTGGTTGTTTTACTTACATTCTCAGTTTTCTTTGGTTTCATCTTCTACCAAAGATATCTCTTTAGCTCAAAAACTATTTTAAACAACGCTCTTAAGTTCAAAGTATAACTTATTTCTAACATCTGCTTACCAATGTCCAAAAAATATTTTTTATCGGGATTAGTTTCCCTCGTGAATTCACTACTTCTTGATATTTATGTGCATCCACAAGAGTAATATTTTGCATATTTGACTAGGTTGTGTTCCATCCCTCCATGGATGTGGATGGCCCTTCTATTTGGGTTTGTGTTTTTTGAATTTGTTGAATTGTTTCCACCATTGCTTGTTTCAACCGCTTTTTTTTTTCCCAGTCAGTAACACTCTTTGCTTTTTTTGGCTCTCTATCCTTGAACACCTGTTTTTCAATTACTTTACTTCTTATGGTAACATTAACATCCACCACATTCACATCCGTAATGATTGTTTTTGTCTTAGTGACAAGTTGAACTTTTGCTATTGTCACAAATTTCTCATGAAACATTTTCTACATCTCAGCAAACTTTGGACAATTTGTCATTTTATGTCCATTCAAACCATAGATGCGACATGCATATGAAAATGTCTTTTGTGTTTTTTGACTTGGTTGTGATGCCTCTGTGGTTACCACCGTGGTCTACTATTTCTTACTTTTGCAAATCTCCACATTATGATTTGTGATCCCACAATTTGTGCAATGTTTGTTAGTTTTCCTTGTATTACTTTGTGTTTTTGTTGGTGTTGCTTGTTTGGTACTCTATGGTACTGATAATGCATTCCTTGTTTTTGCAGTAATCATACTTTTTTCACATAACATTATCACCTCCCTATGTTGTTGTAGTGTTGATCACTTCATCCTTGCAGTTGTAATTCTGAAATATGATTACAAACCTGATCAAAACATAGTAGTTAGAAAATTATCTATGGTTGGTACTTGTAAACCATGAGTCAAATTCCTTACTACCAAGATTCCATTTGATTAGCTACCCAATTAGTATTCCCCTTTTGACAACATCTATGTTGGGTGTAACAACTATTTCCACTCTTGTGGTTATTATACTTACATCAAGTGATTGAATAATTCCTATTTCAACATGTTATTTCTAGGTTTCAACAAATGCCACTTTTGACACTATTGGTGGAATTGTGTTGATGCAAGATTGACAATGTTCCAGTTTGCAGTTACCCATTAGTATCCATTGTGGTGTAGTATGTGGATGTGAATACCCCTTTGGTTCTCTATTAAGTAGATGGACGAATATGTTGACTTTGTGGTCCCAATTCCTAATTCCATGCCTCTAATTCTATTATGGATTACAAGAATTCCTTATCCTGTTCTTGTGGTTGATCCATTAATGCTCCTCCCACATTCTGTAACTCCACATGCTTAGGAATACTTGGTTTGATGTGAAAAGGCACAAAAGGACAATCCATGATTACATGTTCTTCTTCCTCATAGACTGCATAGACCCTTGAAAGTAACTTGATCATATCCGAATCCACAGATTCATGATCCCATGTTTCGATTGTGTATTTTGTTTGATCTAACTTTGGATTCCCTTGATGTGAGTATGATTGTAGTACTTCATCCAATGCATTCACTTGTGCCTCTGCATACTCAAACGATCTTGGGTAATTTTCCTTAATCTCTTCAAACATATCAACATTGGTGTTTTCATCCACCTCCCAGTGTTCCGTTAGTTCATAATAATTTGGAAATGTAAACATAAACCCATAGTTATGACATTCTTCATTTTGCACATTAAAATTCTTTAAAATTCTTCATTTAACACCTTGTCATAACATTCTTTACCCACGAATGTTTACCAAATTACACTGGTTGATCTATAAATTTTTTTAAAATTCTTTAAAATTCTTGCTTCTTTGGGCTTCCATAACATTTTCGCACCAAGAATGTCATAACTATGCATAAACCTAGGTTGTATACCTCTTCTAACATCCCTCCTTTGACTAGTCACCGACTTTGGACTTGAGATTTCCTATGGTTGATTAGGTATTATAAAAATCCTTGCTCTGTTTCTATGACTTTGAACCATAGAATGCAGTTGAGAAGTATACTACATTCGCTCATTCAAATGAGTAGTCGATTGCATGTCTCTCCGTGGAGATTGTCGTCTAGAACTATGCCTTCTTTGAAGATCCCTAGTCCATACATCCCACCATACCACTTCTTGTGGTAGAAACAACATGTGCCTTGCAAACCTTTCCTCTATTATCAAAACTCCTCTATCCAACATCAAATTCCAATATGGGGTTTCTGTAATCCTTGCATACTCCTCTCCACTTTCAATTTTTTTTAATATCTAACTTTCAATAACTTGCCGATTTACCTCCAAGTCTAATTGTCGCTATAAATTCCGAGTCACCGTCCAGTTCATCTTGTTTCATAATTTTTTATCTTCGTAGTCTCCAAATCGTTTTGCAGTCCTTATGACGTTAATCACGTGTACCTCTGATACTTTTTGACATACCCTTTAAAATTTTGAATTGAAAAAAAAAAAAAAAAAACTCTATTCATTTGAACACTCTCATCTATAGTATACGACAAAATTTGTAGAAAACATTCCCATTATTGAAAGAAAGAACAAAAAAAACATTTCCTCACAAGATGGTCACCAAATGGTATAAATGAAATTTGAATTCCTACAAAATATTTCAAATTAATGTAACAACATATTTGCATTTCACATACATATGTTCACTATTCTTGTCTTAAATCTCAACAAACTTAACACTACCATTCATTAACATATTAGATTCATAGCTATTACATATGACTAGAATTTGCACTTTAAAATACATTGTAAAAAACTCTAAAAAAAATATTACAATCCATTTAAGCATAATTTGATATTACAAAAAAATTCACACAAAAGATGAACATATAATTCACTATAACAGTCAATGCTTCTCTATATTATTGAAAACATGAATCCAAATTATAACATAATCCCATGTTTTGTTGAAATTTTTTTTAAAAAACACTTAAAATTTGTGCTATATCAAAACAAAGTGTGGTTTTCTACTGCAAGTACCTACAACTCCTCCTCCTCTTTTTAAACTTTGTGTCTCCTTCTTCTCCTATTCTCTAGAACTTTAACCTTTTGAACTATCCCAAGTCACATCATCATGATCAAAACAACAATAATTCAAAATTCAAACTAACAAAGTTCCCTAATCAATTCCTATCCTAAATGCCTTATTTGTCCAAAATCACATACTCACCCTACACCCTTAACAACCATGTCATGTGACAATTGGCCTATTCACTATTGAAAGTATTGTTGTATTATAATGGTTGAACAAATGCAAAATTTGTTAGGTTTATTTGGGTTGCTTGACAAGATGGTTACATTTGTGAAAGACGAAGGACAAAATCTAAGGACCATGAATACAACATTGGGAACTATTGTGTCATGCAACTTGCTAAATCTACCAGCCCCATTTTTAAAGTCAAGATGGGGCCATGCAATGTTAAAAACAATGTGTTAGTATGCCATACATGACACCAAGACTTGCCAAGGTTTGTGAGAAGTCAATTTGAAATCAACTCAAGCAAAGCTACACGCCACAATCACGTGGACAAAAAATCAAGCAAGGGTACTAGAGATTGGAAGGAAGCATGCATAGGTGCTTAACTTTGACTTCGAAAGTTGAAAACACCAAGTTTGCCTTGTGGGCCATTCATTTCCAAGAAACATTCGAATACATGGATGTAATCAATTTGTGTTATGGGCATCAAACAACCCATTTATAAGCATGGGTGCCTAATGGTCAAACATGGGCAATCACAAGAATAGTTATTAACACTTTGTTGCATGTGGTAACTTAATGGATCCTTAGCTAGTCCAATGGCTTTTGGTTATTATCTAATGCTTTGATTTTATTTTATTTACTTTGGTTCATGTTATGCAAGTTCAAATTCCTACAATGGAGGCCCATGTTCAGTTGTTGGTTTGAAAGGATTTTGATTTAAAGCTTCAATTTATGAAGCTCTACATTGATAAAACAAGTGATTGAGGTGCTTGCACCCTTCCTTCCTTTTGGATTCACATATTCACCAAACAAGGCACACAACATGATGGCAATCATGTTGGATTCTCATCATGACCTTAAAGGCAATTAGAAAATACATGGGAGATTCAGCAACTTCAATAGTTGTTGAAAAATATGATTGTAAGATGGTCATGCTACTATTTATCCAAGTTTATAAGCACCTACACCCTACAAGTGTTCTTCCTATTGAGCCCACCCCTACTACTAATGATGACCTATTTTTTGGGCAGTTCATGTCAAGTGATGATGTGATGCATTCATTACTCAAGAATGAGTTTCACATGTATCAATGTTTGTGGGTGAATTTTAAGGGTGTGGAGTACCCACTAATGTGATGGGTTGCACATGAAGTCAATTTTCACATGTGGCTTTGTTCACCCATCAAATCCTTGGAATTGTTGGCACTCAAATTGAGACCAAATGAATATTCAACATTGCAAGAATGATTATAAACCTTTGATGATCACAACTTGGAGTGGATAATCTAGATTGATTGATTATGATGAACAAAATTGGCCCGCAAATGCTCATTTTGGTTGTAAAAGAAGGAAAGATTTTTCATTCAATGAGTTCATGGATATTGAAGATGCCTTGGTGGAGGACAATGAAAAGTTAATATCTAATTTTGGTTTTTTTTTTGAAGAAAAAAAATTGATGTAATTTTTATTTTCTCTCCAAATATTTTGTTTCCCTGAGGTTTCATTTTTTGTTTAGGGATCCATCTACTCACTTGCACAACTTTTTTAAAACATTTATAAATACAATTTTTTTTTTAATGATTAAGGATGCATTATTTGTTTTGCCTAGATTGTTGTTTTTCAAATGGAGAACTCCAAGGAGTTTCTAGTTTTAGGTGTTCATAGAGGCTATCCAACATCAATATTACATGTGTAAAATGCATTTTCTTGATAATCTAATCACCATCTTCATTTGAAAAAGAGTGGTTGCATAATTGATCTTGAAGCAAGGATACTTGAGACTTGTTGTGTTAGAGATTTAAACTTTTAATATTCATTTGTTTGGATCTTGTTCCTAGCTAATGATTTTAGGTTGAAGAAAACCATCATAGGACCAACTCCTCTAGTTGTACTTCACAACATAATCTCCCTCCATTGGTTTAGCCAAAAGAAAATATTTGCACTATAAAAAAGTTTATAAAAAAAAATTCAAGAATTGGGCTTGGATTTGGAAACAATGAATTTTTTGGAGATGGGATTTGTTAAAACCAAAAACCGATAGTCAATAAAATTTGACCTAGACCCAAAATCGATTGGTCTTCATTTTGATAAAATAAAAATAAAATTGGAACTAACTATTTTTCATTTTCATTTTACGAGAGGGCCTAAACTTGGAACCAACCATTCTAATAAAAACCTAAGAACTAGGCAACATAGGTTTGAATTTGGGAATTGAACCAACTAATGGGTGTATGTGGTTGGCATTTTCATGGGTGTTACCATCATTTTTGCCATCTATGATAAAAAAATTTAGGTCAACTTTGGTTCCATTTAATAATTTACAATTTCTAAATCAAAATATAATTCAATAAACCAATCTTTCTTTTCTTGATCTTTTTGCCAATGTTGTATGCATCTTTGGTCAATTTTGGTTATGAGGATGTAACTTAGTGCATTACTACGAGACATTTTTAGGTGGCCTAAGTTAAAAACAAACCTTGGCCTATTAGCCTAGGTAGCCTAAATTAAGTTACCTAACCTAAGTTAAGTGGCCTAGGTATCATAAATTGAAAGAACAAGTATTTGAACCTTTCACCTTCACTTTGGAGTTCAAGTCCTACCATATATTTTTTACTAAATCTATTAAACAAAAAAATATAAAGATTAAAATTTTTAGCTTCAAATTAAATTAGGCAACCATAGGTTGACTTATTACCTATCAACATAGCCTAAGTTAACCTAGGCCTTTATGACCAATCAATAAATGCAATTTTATTGAAATTAATGTCATGAGTCATTAGGTTGACTACTAGTTGCTAAAAACATTCTTAGTTGTTTCCCTAATTGGTTAGCATTATAGTTGCATAAGACAAGTTGTAAAATACATGTTTTGACATTAAGAACACTTTTGACCAATTAATAAATGTAATTCTATTGAATTTAGTGTCATGAATCATGAGGTTGATCACTAGTTATAACACCTTGTGGATACATGACATGTCACATCATCATCATTAGAAATTAAGTCGCTATTAATTGCAAAAGTAAATAGTATTTTTGAATTATTAATTTTAAATTATTCAAATATATTAACATAAATTCAAAAAATAAACATATTTACCCATAAATTGAACAAGTTATCATATTGACTATAGTCGCAACTCCATGATGCCATGTGGTATTTTTATGTCCTTTGCAACTATATAATAATTTTTATGACCAAGTAGTTATAAAACATAGTAAAAAAAGACAATAGTTTTTTTTAAAACCGGTTCCAAAACCCAAGATGTGTTGTTGTGAAATTTGTCTTATATGTCATTTACATCACACTTTATTTACCTATGGTAAAATATTTTTGAAAATTCAAAACTTTGGAGCAAACTTTGAATTTTAAAATCTTTAGAATCCCACATCCTTTACATTGTGAGTGTTTTTAAATGTGTATAGTAGGTTATTATTTTCTCAAAAACATTTTGATCAAAATTTCCTCATTAAGAGAGTTTTTAGTTTAAATCCTTTGAATTTTTTTCCATATTTGATAGAGTTATTATTCAAGTTCAAAAGTCCTTTACCAAATCTTGAATTTTTAAAAAAAAATTCATGTTTTGAACTTTTCAACATTCATATTAATCCTTTTACACAATTTCCCATGTTTACCATGATTTTCAAATGTCAATGCATAAACATATACACAAAATTTGATTGTTTTCATTGGGATTTGACATGGTTTTTGAATCCTTTGATTATGATCACACCCATTAGATTTTCAACAAAATTATAACCAATAATATTTCCACCAACCGTGAAATGAAAAATTTCAACAAAATAACCAAATTGATTTTTAGTAAGCACAAAATGGAATGTAATTCCAATAAAACAACCAAAATTGATTACAATTTTCCCTCAACTCATTTATAAATAGTTTTGTGAGTGAATAAGGTCAATTTTGGATTGATAAGGCCAATTTTGGTGGTAGGAAAATTTGAGATGGCTTTCATTTTCTGTCATAAATTCTTGCACAAATTTGCAAGGGCGAGGAAAGGCAAAAAAAGAAAAGAAAAAAAGAACATAGTGTTATGGGGAGAGGTTACAAGGAAGGAAAGAAATGGCGGTAGGAAAATGGACATCCATATTGATTAATATCCATGGATACTTAATGCATGGGGTGTGAGCTAGTACAACCACTTCTACCCATAGTAGGATCGGGTTGAAAAGCTTTTGGAGTTGGGTTGAAAATCATTTTGGAGCCAAGGATTGCAATTGAAAAGGGGTTGGCTATTTTAAACAATTTCATTTAATGCTTATGTCAAATTTTATTTAGTAGCATTAATGATAAAGACTCATTGGTTAAATAATGTTTGTTGTAGTTTTATTAATATTTGTATTTCAATATTGTATCATTATTCAAATTAGGCTCCTTGATTAAAAAAAGAGAGGTTGAAAATGGGAGAAGTAATAAATAATCTTTTACTAGGTGCATTGTTGTAGGTACAACAAAATGGATTTATCATGGGGAATGCAAATTCTATTGTGCTTTTTCTCTTGGTTTTTTGATTGCATCTTTTCATATAAAATGAGGTTAAGAGCTTTGCCATTGATGCCTTTATACATGGGCATTGCATGACTGTGATCACATGGAAAAACTAAAAATAAAAGGGGGTTTTGAGTAATTCGAGCCCAACCTTTTCAGCAAGGTTTGAAAACGAGACACACCCACCAATCATTACATATGATACAATTTTAATGCTTTCAAAACACTCAATTGAAATACATAAAAACTATTAAAACAAAAAACAATATGAGAGAAAATGATCATGCTCAAAATGAACCAACAAATCTTGAAAAAAAGAGCATGAGAAACTAACAAAAAACCATGATTTTAGAGGGCAATATAAAAGAAATGAAAAAAGGAGACGAACACACCATTGTTGTAACTTTTCAAAATTGCTTTGGTTTTGATCCATCACATGAAGGGAGTGGCAAGCCAAGCAACAAATTGCAAAAGTTGTACTTGTTTCACATGCAAAGGCAATTGACACATAGTAGTAGAATCCTTGCCACCAGACCTTGTCACATCGTACCTCACTTTTGCAAAGAATAGTAAGAGCACCCATGCACTAAAGAGATCCTGCACCTCAATCCTAGCTTGAAAAACCTTAACAAATCACACAACTTATTAGGTTTGCATGCACAAACACACACATTTTCAATGGGGTGCAATAAACTTCATGAGGGGTAATGGAGCGTGCATCACTTGAAGGAGGGATTGTTAGATGGAGGGACTCAAGAGTTTCTAAAGATAGATTATAGAGTGAGAGAAAGATTTTGGGTTTCAAGGAGATTTGAGAAAAAGTGCTGATTTCCAAAGATATTTGGGAAAGAGAGTTGTTTTAGTGAAATCTACAAGAGAAATATTTTGTTCTTGAGAGACTTTTGAGAAACAATGCTACAAGTAATCTACAGATAGACTCCATGGACATGAATGTAATGATGGAAGGCAGGGTTTGTAGCAGAATTGCAGACCAAAATTTCAAATTTTGGTAGTTGCCCACAATAGGATCTTGCAAAACACTCAAGAAACTTGGCAGAGTTGCTACTCTGCATCAAAAGGAAAAAATGTCACCATTATTATCTTATTATACTCTATTGTGCATGGGATAATTAGAGGCCCAAACCCACTTTAGAAACTGGGTCTCTGATTTTCTGAGAAAAGCAATTATTAGATTAAAAGAACCACCCAGATAACTCCCAGGGTTAAGTGCCAATTCTGATACCCACACAACACTGGTGCAGACTGTAGGCATTGGATCCCTGTTATACCCCAAACCAGCGCCTCAGAATGGGTTATAGCCACTTATGGAGGATGGCTGGTGTGATGGTATGTGGACTGGAAATACTTTGCTGTTGTATTGCTGTCCCATAGCTAACCACGGTGGTTAGCTATGTAAAAAACTAAAAACCAATCTGCATCCATCTACCTACCTAGTTGTCACCAACTGCCATAGATAATTACCAACCTACCTATATAGTACCCACTTACATTCTCTACGTGTTTGCTTATGATACTTATCCAATTACAGGGGTAGTTTACCTATGTAAAGGGAAGCAGGAAGCTGTAGGGGTTCATACAATAGATTACCAAAGTGGAACCTTGGTAACTCAGTTGTGATTCATGGGTCCATAGAGCATCTCTAGCCATGCTCAGTATGTGACCCTACACGAATATTTTTCACATCCAACTTTAGTTATTATTATTATTTTTAACCCCACCTATAAAACTAAAACTGGGACAACAAATAGGTGGGGGACTAGTAATAGCAAACCACCTGGACCAATCAGTATGATGGGCCAATCAGAAGCACTGAGCAGCAGTCAAATGATATTTATTACATTCTTTTCTGCAGGTGCACAATGTTGCTGCCCCTTTTACCGGCCACGGCAAACTCTGCAATTATGCTGAGCCAAGACCATTTTGCTGAGCCAAACCGGCATTTTTTTTGACTTTTCTTCATCTAATTTTAACGTGTAGGATCATATACTGAGCAATGCTGGAGATGCTCTAAGAGATTTCTAATGGATAGTGCATGAAGCAAAACTGAGACAGTGGATGGTACACTGTTGGTTGCTGCGTCACCGGCCTTTTTTTATTGGTGAAATTTGCTGAAATGTGAAATTAAAAATGGAATGTTTTAAAATGAAGTTATTTTTGGGGGGATTTCATGATGTTTTCTTTTTCAATTTTGTGACCTAGGTGGACTAGTGATCATCTCACAAGAGAATGACCCAAATTTGGCTAGAGGTGAGATATGCCTACCCAAATTCTTTAGAATCTTTACTCTGTTTTGGTGACCTCCAGGAAGGTATTGTCTAAATGTGGTGACTTCAGACTTTTTTTCCTCAAAATATGGGAACTTTGGAAGATTTTTTCCAAAAACATCCTTTGCACCCTTTATACTATATATTTTTGGTCACCATGGTGTCAAATTTTGCCCCAAAACAAAACACTGGTTTCAATTGCTCGAAGCCAGGAAAAAATAGAAGAAGGAAAAGTTGCCACATTGCTATATTTTGCTTCTATAGGTAGCCAAAAATATAAAATGATGATTAAAATTTGTGCTTCTTATTTGGTTTGTGGCCAGATTTGGCTAAATCTTTGTAGGGAGAATCACCACATTTTCTACATCGTCCTAGGGACCATCACTGCTCAGACTGTGTAAAATAATGCCTAAAAAAAGGGTGTGGGTCACTGAATGGGGTTTTTTTCAGTCTATGTTTTTCAGTGGAGCATTGCATCCAAGGTTTGGTTGGAGGCATCTGATGAGGGGCCACAATGAACCAGCACTCACCAGCACACCATCCACTGGATGCCCCTTATTACTCAGTTATGGATGAACCTCAACTGAGTTAATATTTGGTTTCACCTTGGTAATCAATTCTGTAGGAAATAGGTCTCATAAATAGGTAGGTACAGAAATAGGTAACTACTAGGTATGTAGATGGTTTATACATATGTATGGACTGTTTTTACTACCTACCTACTAACAACTTGCTTGTGGGTTGTTAGTAGGTAGGTAGAAAAAAACAGCAACTGAGCTAACCACCATGGTTAGCTAGGTGAAATCCAACAGAAAACTGTTTTCCGACCACTTACCATTCATCCTTCATGGTGAACTGGTGTTGCTGGTTCATTGTGGCTGGTGGTACTCTTCCTATTGTTGTGTTCTATCCCTTACCAGGTCATTGTTTTGTATGCCACCGACCTATATCTTGTTGCATACCAATATGTGTCTCTAGCCTCTACCAAACTTCCTTGCTTGGGGCTGGAGTGAACCGGCAGCCACCAGTTCAGGATGAGGCCGTTCAAGCCGTTTTGGGGATGAACCAAAAAACACATCCTTTTTCCCTGCCTAGGGATTTTCAGCCCCCTTCTTTGCCCCAAAATTTTCCTCTCTTACCTACCTCCTACCTACCTCCCCACTTTTACCTCTCTCACCTCATTTCCTTCCCATTCACTCCAGCTCCAGAGCTCGGGAGAGCTCCCGAGGTTGAGTAGCACATAGCTTCGAGGAGACGCGAAACATAAGGCTTGAGGAAGGTGGAGAGCTCAATGTTGAAGGAATGTGGAGAGGAAAATGCAAGAGTAGTGCTTCATCCCAAATGTATAAGTGGGAGAAGAAAGGTAAGCTCCTTCCTTTCTTTGCATTTTTTTTCCCTCTATGGTTTATTTTCTCTCTATGTTTTTTTTTTGTTTTCTTCTACTTGAGAAGAAGATGCCATCTACTTCTTCTTTTGTTTTTTTGTTTATGTTTGAAATGAAAAAGGTGATGGCACGCTTCTTGTCGTTTTTTTTCTTTTGTTTTTTGTTGCAAACAAGGCAACTACAACAAGCCTAATTTTTCTTTTTTTCTGCATGAAGGAGATGATGACAACAAGCTTGTTGTTGTTGCATTTTTTTTCTTCTCTTGTTGTTACTATGAACAAGGCAATTATAACAAGCTTGTTGTCGTCGCCCATTTTTTTTCTTCTTTTTGCTTGATGCAAAAATGGGCGACGACAACAAGTTTGCTACCATCACCTTTTCTTTTGTTGGTGTTGTTGCAAAGAAGGTGACATCAACTGTTGTTGCCTTTTTCAAGTGTTTTGTTGCAAAGAAAGTAATGGCTTGCTAAACTCTAAACCTTTTTTTCTTTCTTTTTAGCTTGCTTTCTTTCTTTTTTTCTTTTTTTTTTTCCCTAGTCCTTTTATTATGAAGAATTGTTAATTGTTCATTAGAATTGACAATTGATGATGATTTGGTGGATTTTTTAAATGTTTAGGGTTATAATGGCTAAAAGAAGGAAAGTGAAGAAAGTTGGTGGTGATTTGGAAACTCATAAGTAAAATGTTATTTCATCAGATCTGACAATTGGGGAGCAAAATGTTGTTCCATCAAAACCAAGAGTTGATGAATCAAGCAATCCATGTGGTTTAGACTTGGCAATGGTGATTGTTTGTAATTCAAATGATGAAATCCCTTCCAATACAGATTAGGAATTTTGATCAAAAAGTGGTGGGTTAGATTGTTTTAGAATTTACACACATTGATCAAATGTAGAAAAAAAAATTATACAAAAAGATTTAAATTTAATTATACCTACACCTTCTATCATTTCATGGAAGGCTTGGGATTTTTTTTTCAAAATTGTTTTATTGTAATACTTGAAAGAGGTTAGAATTTGTAATAATTACATCTGATTATGTGATCTTATGTTTTGCAATACGTACATTCTGTTGTGTAATTTTTTTATGTTTAAGGTTTTAGAGTTAAAGTTTTTTTAATACAAAATAAGGACTTATTTGTTTTTATTTTTTTGGTTTAGAGTTTGAAATCGACCAAGCCTTTCAGCCACTGACACCCCCTTGTCCATTTAATATGGCTTGGAAAGACAAAAAATGAATGAAGGTTGGGTCAAAATGGAAATGTAAAGTTGGCACTTGCATTGTTGCATATTTTGCCCAATGGTTGTTGATCAAACATTTGAAGGAGGTGCATGGCTTAGTGGCAAAAAAAACCAAACCTAGGAAACTTTCAATTTCTGAAAGAAGTCTTTGACATCAAGACCATGTTAAAATGAACGTCTGCATCTTGGGAGATGTCATGGCCATGTAGAGGTGAAATGATCAAAAGGTTGTTAATTGCATTCGTGCCAAAACTTAATGCAAATAATGGGATAAAATGGTAATTGTTGCAAAACAATGTCCACAATTACCAAAACCAACTTTGGTCAAATTAACTTCAAAGTAATTGTTGCAGGTGTTGGGTCTTAATGCCTAGGGCATGGGAAGCGTGCTTCAAAATGTAGCATCATGGGTGGAAAAGGACGAGGATTTACAAGAAATGATTCAATCCACCCATTCTGCATATGCACGATGATTGAAGATGGCATGGGATGTCAAAAATAAGGATTAAGAGTCCACGAAAGTGAGTCGGACATAAGAGTTGATAGTTGCATTGAATTTCCATGAATTTAATGAATCTAAAATGATTCATGGAGGGTAAGAAAAAATAATAATCAATATTTGTAAAGTAGGAGTTTGCTGCAAATGCAATTCATGTTGAGATGTAATGTCGCCATTCATACATTGTTCGTCATGTAGTAAGGGCTACAAATGTGGCAATTACTAACCAAGTTAAACATGACATTATAGATAGTGATATGGTTTTAGGTTTCCATTTTATATAGTTAACTAATTCATTTTTTGAACTACCCATTTTTTGAACTTTGGTTTTTTGTTATATTATAGAGTACCTTTTTTTTCATTGGGTTTTTTAACATTTTTTGATCCGCCCATTTTTGTACATCTTTTATCAATATAATATTTTCTTCTAATCACATTTGTTTGACATGTATATGGTTAATTGTATATGTTTTTTTTTATATCATCTTCTTAGTGCTTTAGATATAATAATCAAAATTTAATAATCCCATATGCACATTTTATAATTAATTTGTGTAAGGTTTACAAAGATCAAAAGGAACATAGTGCAATACCTACATCCTTTTTATTTTAACTTCCATAAGGCCATTTCAAATATGTAATATTTGCATATAAGTCTTGTAAATAATTGTTGGTTTTTTACATCCATTGCAATATTCACATATAGGTCTCCATTGCAATATTTATGGGATTCATATGATTAAATAGTATAATCTAAGTATCAACAAATAATGTCACATTTAATGAATTATTTTTTAAAACTCAAATAATGTAAATGATTGATTATCATATTTAGACAATAATTTATTTATATATATTAATTAATTGATTATTTGGTTGAACCTTAATTATTCAAATAATTAAAATTTAATTTAAAAAATCAAAATATATTTGATATTTAATTTATTATCTTAATTATATTATTTTAATGTTGATAAGTTATTCAAATCATTATTCTAGATACTTATTCATGATAATTAATTATCATAAAATTAATTTAGGTATATAAAGAAACATATTTTGGGTATTCAAACCACTTATTGGTTATTTTGAAATGACTTTACATGTGGGTATTATATTTAGGCTTAATATTTCATTTAAAGTTGATTAAATCACCTATGAATTATTTGATTACTTTGAAATGAACTTGCATGTAGGTATTGCATATAGGCTTTAATTTTCATTCAAAGGTCACCCAAACTACATATTGGTTATTTCAAAATGATCTTACATGTGGTTATTGCATTTAAGGTTGGATCTGCAACTCAAGTTACTTAAATCACCTATGGGTTATATTGAAATGAACTTGAATTTGGGTATTACATTTAGGGCTAGGTATCCATATAATTTTACAATACTTGCACAAGTATTTATTTTCACCAACTATAAATTTGGCTTTAATTTTTGAATAATTAAATTAAATTTGTAACAAAACACAAAAGAAGGCATGTCCCTTACCATTTGGTAATATCTCCAAGTTGAGTTCTTTCACTCTAAAAAAAAGGAAATATAATGACATTGCATTGTTTTACATATGTTTAAGCCCTAAAAATTTTGCCCAAAATGCACCGTAGATTTATTTTAATTATTATTACATTTTAATTAAAAAAATTAATTCATATGTCCCCAAACTTAAACCATAATTTTAACATTAAGTAGTAAATTTTACATTAAACTTTAATCCCTGTAACATTAATATGACCAATTTTTTGTTATGTTCATTTTTTAATATGTTAAATCATATTATAAGGTGAATAAATAATTTTGAAAACATGAATCTCATGATGTATTGGTGGGGAATCAAATATTTAAAAAATATTTTTATGTTTCATAATTAATGAATTATCACAATATGATACGAGTATTGCATTTAAACAAAAGTGGGTTAAGAAATATTGAATTTTAACAACTATGGAAAATATGGAAATAAAAGAGGTTCACAATTATATTATAAATTTAAACAAATGATAAGATAAAAAACGATTACAATGAGCAAAATTTAGAGTAAGCCTTAAGCCCTGATATGTAGGAACCAAATACTTAAACATTAAATCATAAAGCATAACATTAAAAATTCAAATGATGTTTTTCCATAAGCCCTATTACAACCCTAACTATACAAACCCTAACAAAAAATAAATCTTAATGAATATATGCCCTAAACCCAAAAAATTATGCAAAACATACAAATTATATAATGTAAAACAAATTTTTTAAAAAAAAAACATAGGAAAAATTTAAAAATCCAAAATTTAAAACTTTTAAACTCCAAACATTTATTGATAAAAAAAACTTTAATCTTAAAAAAAAATCAAATAAACTTTGTAAAAAACCAAAAAAAAAAAAATGTTTGTTACTTTTGTGTGATTTCTCTAAGTTAATTTTTTTTCACTCTTTTTGAAGAAAACAAAATGAAATTGTATTATTTCACATATGTCTAAACCCTAAAAATTTCCCCCCAAATTTAACCTAGTTTAAGTTAATTACTATAGATTTGTGAAAAACTTGTTAATTAATTTATAAATCCCAACCTTAAATTTAAACCATAATCCACTAATACATATTTATAATAATTACATGAAAAGATGTATAATAATGTCCATTCCATAAATAAATTAAGTAAAAAAAATTTAATAAAATTATGCATTAATTAAACCAAAATGGCTGCAATTATGACATTGTTTCCACTATAAATTGTTTATAATACTTACATATGGGGACCTATGTTCATCATCTATGAACTAGGGCGAACCTTAATAAATTGATAGGTAAGATTAAGGGGGGTCACGGTGGAAAAAATGAATAAGTAATTAATTAGGTATTTGACAATGTAAAAAACATAGGTAGATAGGAAGGTGGGTGCATAAGTAGGTAAGTTGGTATATAAGTAGGTAGTTGGGTTAGTATGTAGGTTAGTAAGTAGAAAAAGAAGTTCAAGGAGCAAGGTAGATAAGTTATTAAGGTAGATAGGCATGTAGGTAGGCAAGTTAATAGGTAGGAAGAAAGTTATTCTAGCAAGGTAGCGAGGTAGATAAATTAGTACATAAGAAACAAGCTACCTTATAAAGTGGTTAGGTTTGTAAAATACTTATGTCAATAGAGTGGTTGTGGATATAGGATTGTTAAATAGTAAGGTAGTTAGGTTAGTAGGGTAGGTGTTAGTACAATGGTTAGGTCAATAAGGAAGTTAAGTCAATAGGGTATGTAATTAATAGGGTAGCTAGGTTAGTAGGGTAAGTAGTTAATATAGTAGTTAGGTTAGTAGGGTAAGTAGTTAATATAGTAGCTAGGTTAGTAGGATAACTAGTTATTATGGTAGCTATATTAGAAGGGGATAATTAGTAAAGTACCAAGGTTGGTACAATACTTATGAGGGTAGGAAGGTGAGTAAGGTAACTATGTGTGAGATCAAGTCCAAAAAAAAAATGGTCAAAAAAAAA